>OBYV01000014.1_pt1 | contig 205428 bp, 209 predicted proteins | sample 1476851 | NCBI WGS metagenome assembly OBYV01 (sample SAMEA2580223, study PRJEB22360) | human gut metagenome | biome: human gut; feature: human-associated habitat; material: faeces | place: Denmark | collected 2008/2010
CCCCGGTAATGGCGGCACCCGCCCCGTCTTTCCCGGCAGGGCCCGTCGCCCCCGTGGAGCCTTTCAGGTTCTTGAAGGCAAAGGCCATCTTCCGGGCCAACGGCGTACCGCCCATCTTCACAATTACCTGCGGTGTACCCACATTAGCGTCAACCTCGGCAGTAACCTCTTCTATGATGGCACTCTCTCCGTCCTCTCCCTTGTCTCCCTGCAATTGTCCCTGGTCTTCCCAATCGCCATTATACCATGCGTAATAGTTATAAGGCATTGCACCTACGGCATAGAAGCCGTCACTTCCAGAGCCGTCGGGAACAGCCTCCTTTAAAGCCTCAAGTGTGTCGTAATGTCCCAGAACTTTAAATGGGGCGCCGGGTTTACCCTGCACGCAGATATTCGTCTTGACATATTTCTTGGAGGATCTGTCCCACTGGTAGACATAATGGTCTGCGCCTATATAAGTGGGATGTTCAGCCGTATCAGCAGCGTTCTTCGTAGCCGTTTCCGCTTCATCCTTAAGGGTGGCAAACTCAGTCACCCGTTTACTTTCCGCGTCGATACGGCCATTTTCAGCATCAGCACGGGCGGTCTCGGCAGTTTGGCGGTTCTTTTCCGCATTCTTACGCGCATCCTCAGATGCAACGCGGGCATTCTCTGCAACACCCCGTCCCTTTTCAGCATCTGTCCGGGAACTTTCGGCAGAAACACGCGCTTTCTCGGCACTGACACGCCCCGCTTCGGCAGTCTCCCTTCCGGACTCGGCAGCCGCCCGTACAGTCTCGGAGTCCTTACGTTCATTCTCGGAACGAGCACGTTCTGACTCAGCACCGGCACGTCCGGATTCAGCAGCGACACGGGAGGTCTCGGCCGCCTTTCTGGCTGTCTCTTCCTTTCCACGCTCCGTCTCGGCTGTCTTCCTGATACTTTCAGCCGTCACACGGTCTTTCTCCGAATTGATACGCGCAGCTTCAGCGGAGGTACGGGCGCTTTCAGCAGTGGCACGTTTTTTTTCCGCATCTTGACGCAGATTTTCCGCTGAGACACGCCCTTCTTCAGCTTTACGCAGCTCTTCGGCAGCTTCCTTGGCGGGAGCGGACAACAGCTTCAAGGGAGCTTCGACGACCGACTCCTCCATGCCGGAAAGGCGAAGGGCGGGCAGGCTCACGATGTCATCCAGAGAATCTACCTTCTCTACATCACCGACCCCCTGGGAGTCAGCCAAGAGGGCTTTTCTGACCTCCTCTACAAGTTGGTTGAACTGGTTTGAATCCAATACCATACAGCACAGTCTTAAGGGTTGGCCGGATTAAGCCGGTTTATTATAGCACGTTTTACCGCGGCTATGAGCCGGGAATTCTTTACCACAAGTTCGAGAGCCTTGCAATAACGCTCCGGAACCTCTACCGCATCGGTCGAGTAGTAGATTTCCTTGGCCAGCTCCTCAAAACCTATGTCCAGCAGGATGCTGCCGTTGTACATCATCTCGTTACCGACGGTCTCAGCCGTGTCAAAGGTCTGAATACCGCCTTCAAATGAGGTCTGTGCCTCGATTTTCCTAAAATTAATCTTCATATCCAATAATTTGAAATGGTTGGTTAAACATTCATCCACGACAAGTACCAGTTCCCCGAAACCCTCTTCATCACATGCCATTCATATCCCTTGATATTCGTGCGGCTTGAGGCGTTGGCGAATGTCCCGGCAGGAAAGCTGATGGTGTTTCCATTCGACATCACCCATATCTCATGCCCGTCAGGGGAAGAAGGAAGGGTGATGGCACAGTTGCCGAAAAACAGCAGTGTATGGTCAGTGGGCTGGATGCTGTAATTTGTGGTGGAGGAGAAGACCGTACCGGTATTCCGGTAAACGCCCCGCGTCCTCACCTGTCCGGCTATCTCCAGAATACCGGAGGGCGCGTATATCTTGCTTACCATCACGTCACCGCCGAAGTAGCTCTCACCGGCAGACACATGCAGGGCCCTATTACGTCCAGGAATGGTTGCAGAGACAGTCACCACCCCCTTTACCGTGCCGGCTTCCATAGTCTGGTAGGGCCTTATCTGGACGGTATTGGTACCGCCGTCCGACACTATCGCATGCAGGTAGTAGCTCTTTCCCAGCTCGAATTGTGTGGTACCGTCGGTAAGGTCGGTCACAAACGCCTTCGGGTTGGTTGATATGCCGTTACCATGAAGATACAGACTGTCACCAATCCGACCGCTTGACGCGTTTATCGTACCGTTGGCCGTGATATCATTTAGAACGGCATCCGTTCCGGAAATATTCCCCTTTAACGTGAGGTTGTTGGCGGTGATGTCGTTCAATATGGCGTCGACACCTGAAATATCGCCCTTCAGGACAAGATTGTTGGCAGTGATGTCATTCAGCGTAGCGCTGACACCGGATATGTCACCTTTCAGGACAAGATTGTTGGCGGTGATGTCATTCAAAACTGCGTCCCTGCCCGTTATGCCTCCTTTCAAGGTGATGTTGTTGGCGGTGATGTTATTTAGAGCAGCCCCCGTTCCGGTAATGTTGCCTTTTAACGTGAGGTTGTTTGCCGTGATGTCGTTCAGGGTAGCGTCGGTACCCGAGATATCGCCCTTCAGTGTCAGGTTATTGGCTGTGATACCGTTCAGCGTAGCATCAGTGCCCGTTATGCTGCCCTTCAAGGTCAGGTTGTTTGCCGTGATGTCATTCATCGTCACACGCCCGTTTGTATCGACCACGAAACTGCCGTTGATGATGGTCTTGCCCGTAAAGTTTATCTGGTCAGCCTGGATGGTCGCATTCGAAATGAGTTCTCCTGCTTCATTCCGGGTTATGAAGAAGTTGAGCTCGGCGCGTTTCACAAGCCCGGTCTCCGTCACCTGTTCCGCGAACAAGGAGGCAAAGTTGGAGGTCATGACAAGACCGGCCTTGCTGATATTGGTTATGTTGCCGTCCTCGTCGAAGCTCACTTTCTCCACAAGCTGGTTTATCCGGTCGCTTGTCTGGGTGATAGCCGACGAATGCCGTTCCACCACCCCCTGCAGACTGCTTGTGGCGCTCACTATACCCTCTATTTTCTCGGCTGTGACGTGGAAGCTGGAGAGATGCTTTTCCAGCTTGCCGTCAAGGCCGGCCATGGATGAGGAGAATTCAGCGCGTAACCCGCGTGCGGACAAATCGATAGCGGAGGTATAGGCTTCCGTTATACGGTTCTCTGTGTCCGTCAGGTCTTCTGTGAATTCCGCTTCAAGGTTGCGGGCGGTCAGCAGGAATTCGCTGTGATACTCCTCAAGTCTGCCGGCGGTGCTCCTTATCTCGTCAAGGTTGGCCTGAATCTTCTTGTCCGTAGCCTCGAACCGCATATTGAACTCTTCCCGCAAGTCGGCAAGACGGTCATCTGCCAGCATCAGGGAATGAATGAGGATGTCACCGGTGAAGGACAGACGGAAATCGCCGGTACCGTTCCACTTGCCAGTTATCTCCATCTGCTTGAATTCAGTGCCGGGATACAACTCCTTTGAGAAGGCAATCGGGGTGTATTCCTCGAAACCGTCCTTGTCCTCGCCATTGAAATGAAAGGCAAGGGTTCCGGGACGCTTTACCAGATACTTGAAAGTGACAGTGAACTGCCGGGGGCGCTTGAGTTCGTCGAAGGTCTCAAAATCCGGATGGCGGTGGAAGTCTGAGTTGGCTTGTTCGATATAGCTGTTCTTCAGGCGCAGCATCCCTTTCACTCCATCCGTCACAATGCCGACGAAAACTTCCTTATTCGCATAGAAATTGCTGTTGAAATACAACAGACGTCCGTCAACACGGAAGATGCGTATGTTGCTGCCACCGTTCCAGTATTGCATGTCGGCAGCAAAAGAGGCATTGTTAAGGCAGTTGTTCAGTGCGTTGATTTCGTCACGCACGGATGAGATTTCTGACTTAATCAGTCCCTCAATCACAGTAAACATCGTCAGGATGTCCTCACCGGCCATAGTGAGAAAGCGTCCCTTAATTTCGACTCCACCTTCCGGGGTATATTTGATGTAAGTACTTTCGTCACGGGCACCGATATAAGAAGTGCCGTACACCTTCATGTACGCATGCCCGGTGGACTTGTCAACCCCGAAGGAGATTACATCTTTCCCTGCCAGGTTGAAATCATTGATACCGGCGTAAAAGGTGATGGACGGGGATGTCTCGTTAGTGGACGACAAGACGATTGCACTTTGAAGATCCACATCTGTACGGTGTCCCAGACCTATAATGTCATCGCCAGCTTGGGGAACATCGCTGTCCTCATCGCAGACGGTCTTGGACAAGTCGATGTAGTCACGTCCCACGGCCACGACCTCACGCCAATAGTAGCGGTTGGAGGCATCAAGAGTGGTTCCTTCGACGATGTTGCACTCCTTTGCCTGCGCCAGCGAGCCTACACTGAACTCGTTGGCTATCGCCTCACCGTCCTGCTCGGCAAGGAAACAGCAGCGGTAGACGTCTTCAAGTTCATCCACGCGGATGCACTTCATACCGGCATGGGTGATTATCTGTTCACCGCCTACATGGGTAGCTTTCTTGACTTGCAATTCATCAAAGACGGCCTTTATCTTCACATATAGACGGTCAATGACAGCCTGCGAGGTGCCGTCCTTGCGTACCGTGATACCGCTGCCGTTCTTGCCTATCAGCAATCCCTTCAAAAAGGTTATGATTTCTTCCGCTACGTCACTTGCGTCCTTGCGGAGGAACATTCTCAGGGTACGCAAGGCTGAGAACACATTGAAGTTGCTTGCGGCCGTAGCGTCGTTGGTCTTGATGACATAGATGTTGCTGCCGCCGGTACCGGTGAAGGTCTGACCTTTGAAAGTCAACTCCTCGACCTTGCCTTCTATATCGGAAATGCGGGAATAGGCGGTGCTCTCGCCGATAATGTACTGCGGGGAGTCGTAAGGCAAGTCCAGCTTGATTTCAAAGCCGATGACACGGGACAAGCGCCCACCATTGAAATAGGCGGGATTGACAAGGTTGATGCGCTGGCCGATGTCAAAGCTGTGATTGATTGGGTCTTTGTGCACCCAAACAGAGTTCAGCGTAGCCGTATAGGTGCCGTCGTCGATGCAGGCCTTTGCCACGTACTTCCTGGCGGTGGCAAGCAATTCCTGCTCGGCAATAGCAACCAACCCAAGTTCGGTTATCTTCCCGGCATTCCAGCCGTACAGCACATATCTGTCACCTTTTGCCGGAAACAGCACTTCATCGGGCAGAGGTCTGCCGTAGTCATCGTTACGGATAATCTCCCAAAGCTGGGCGTCAGGATTCCATGTGCCGTCGTCGTTCTTCTCGGTCAGGCCAAGAGGGTTGAAGGCAGCACCGAACTCCATGCCGTTGAGCTTGCCGGATTCGAACCTGATTTTGAGCTCCCGGCCCTCAAGTATATATTCCTTCGAGAAATTAATGCCGGTATCGGTAAAGCGGTAGAAAGTGGCTTTTGTCTTAGTGCCGTCTTCATTATCCACCTCGCTCTCATAGGAGCTTACAGCGGTGATTTCGCCTACTCTTTTGGGGCAGATGTCATCAAATACAACAACGGCTTCGACAGCTTCCAAATCGGTCAAGCCCTCATGGGCATCCACGTATGGAGTGCCTGCCGGAAGCATAAGGCGCTTCTGGACGATACCGTTAACAACAATGCTCTGGTCTACGGGACGGTAGTCGGTCGGAATATTGCGCGTCGAGCCGAATGCGTAGATTCTTGTAACATAAGTACCCTTGCTGTCACTCCGGCTCATGTCCTTGGCTTCCTTCCCAAGCTCAATCGTGACGGCATCGGAGAACTCACAGCGTCCGAAGTTGATTACATGGTTGGTCACCCAACAGTCACAGTCCCATTTCTTCGCCATAGAGAAGCAGGCGTCAAGGATGTTGATGTTGTCATAGGTCATTGGTAGTGCTTTGTTCTCTACAGTGCTGTCAATGGAGAAAACAAAATCCTGTCCTTTGTACGTGTAACCAAGAGCTTTCAGATTTCTAAGGACTATACCGGCTTGAACATCAAGTGAAGCGGTGAGATTCCAGGACGCTTCCTGCCCGGCCACTTCGGGGGTATATTTAAAGATTTTGTTTTTCCACTTCCAGTAGTGGGCGTCAAGCTGTAACTCGTAGTCATAACATGCGTTATGAGTGTTGAATACGGGCTTCTGCAAGTCGCACACCTCGAACATACCGAAATCGCATTCCACGTAGTCACCATGTTTAAAGAATATAGGATCCTCCAAGCTGAATTTTAGAAGAATATAATCCTCCTTCATCAGAGTAAACTTACGTTTGCAACCTTCATTGGGAAGGGTACTAAGAAGAATCTTACCGGATATGTCTTTTAGTTCAATCATGAGTTTCGTAAACCTTCTTACGATGTTTGCACAAAAATACTTAATTTTATTTGAGTTTCAAATATGTACTTAAATATTTCTATTCTTAGGGTTAGGTTCATTCAGTTTTAACGCAAACTTTCCTATTCCCTGCATAAACTGGCTGAACTGCTGGCACGATTGGTAAATAGTCCTATACACAACCGTAGGCTGATATTTGGTTCTTATCTCAAGAACACCAGTATCCAGTTCGTTACAAAAACTGTCGTATCGGGAAAAGAATGTATCTCTGTCAGGTGCAGTAAGATTGAGTTGCAATATGAGATTTCTCTCGTCTTTCTTTGGGTTGGAAGATATTATCTGTTTGCCGTGTTCCAGCCTGCTTTTATTCTCTGTCAGTCCCTTGTTGGGGGCAGGTGTCATTAGGGCAGACAGTGATGTATCGTCCATACTTATGCCCCAAGCAGCATAAGCATCCTTCCCGTTGATAAATAATTCTCCTATCATACTTATTGTGATTTATTTGCCAGCCATAGCCTTGGCACTGTTTTCAATGTTTGCGATGGTTTGCTTGAAACCAATCAACTCTTTGGTATATTTGGCAATGTCTTCAAGATGTCCGTTTGATGTTATTATAAGGTTTTTGATTTCCATTAGGGTAGTGCTGTTATCGTTCACCGAAACGGATATGACGTTAGCTACAGCGAGCATAGACAGCATTGCGTTTTTCGTTTCCTCTCCTGCTATCTGCAGAGCGGTAAACCGTCCGTTAAGTTCAATTCCGGTATCTTGCGACATTGTTTCAAAGCCCTTGCTACTGGCCTGCTGTGAAAACATGGTTCCAAAGAACTGGTTGATGGCATCAACTTCTTTCTTCATGTCGTCGACCATCGTCTGTTTCATAGAGTCGAGGAGCTGCTTTTCTTCGGAAGTCAGGTCGTCATCTCCCATGGCCTTTTTCCACTCATTGTACCACTTCTGCATCTGCGGTTTGAAGTTCTCCACATACATGGCCTTAATCAAAGCCTTGCGCATGTATTCGCTCATGTCATCGGAAATATCCTCCGCTGTGGCCTCTATATCGTACAAGGAATTCAGAATACCATCAGAGAACGACTCCCATTCCTGCTCAGCTTCATTACGGGCGTTCTCCGCTTCCTGGGCGGCTTCTTCCGCACGGTTGATGGCTCCAGTGTCAAGAGTGGGGAAAAGCTTGTTAGCCGCATCCACAATGTCGACACCAGCTTTCTGAATTTCGGCTATCATCTCGTCCAGAGTCTTGCGCTCGGCCGTATCAATGGCACCGTCTTTCATAAATTCCGTATATTTGTCATACCAGGCCTGAATCTGAGGCTGGAGCTGGGCAGTAAACATGGAATCCACCAAGGCATTGCGCATATATTGATAGATATTGTCGGCTATGTCCTCGGCGGTAGCTTCTGCGTCATAGAGCACACTCTTGATACTGTCGGAGAAAGAGTTGAACGCTTTCCTTACCTCCTCTCCAGAGTCTTTCCAAGCGTCACTGATTTCCCCGGCGGCATCGGCGACCTCTTTGCTCAATCCGTCAATGTCATTCTTGATGTTTGTACGCTCTTCATCGGTTACAAGTCCATCCTCTGAGTATTCCTTCCATTTCTCCCAGATGGCCTTGATACGCGGTTCGTACTGTTCAAGGTACATTGCCTCAATAAGCTCTCTCCGCATGGAATCGGAAATATTCTTGGCAACAGTCTCAGCAGTAACTTCCGTATCATACAAGGAACTTAATATCCCATCGGAGAATGATTTGAATTCCTCTTCAAGCTCTTTCTTTAGGTTGCTCTCAGTAATGCCAAGAGTATCACTCAGAATATCCTTAGCGGCCGTAATGTCGTTAGCCAACTTCTCCGCTTCGTTTCTTAACGCATCCTTTTCAGCGCCGGTTATGTCGCCGTCAGACATGGCTTCCTGAACCTTCTTGTAGAACTCCTCTATCTGCGGTTGGAAGCTATCGGTGAACATCTTATCAACCATCTGCTGACGGATGTACTCAAAGATGTTATCTGTCACATCCTCGGCAGTGGCTTCGACGGAGGACATGGCAGACTTGACGCTATCAACAAACGACTGCAAGTCTTCGGCGTCCTTCAGCTTGTCAGCAAACAAACTATTAACGTCCTCTACGCCCTTCATCATCTGCTCAATGTATTGGTCAATCTGAGAGCCGAGTTGTGCCATGTCACTCTCGGACAATCCGTCTTTGGAAAGCCCTTCAAAGGTCTTGTACAACTCTTCCATCTTGCTCTTGTACTCCTTTTCATACAGAGCGTTAATCATTGCCTGACGGAAGTAATCATAGATATTATCAGAAACATCCTTGGCCGTCACATCAAGGGAAGTAAGAGAACTCTGCATACTACCGATGAAATCCTCATAGTTATCCGTGCTACTGTCGGTATCCTCTTTCGTCCATCCGAAAATTTCCGCAAGCTTGTCACGTTCAGCGATTGCGGAACCGGCTATTGCATCATACTGTTTCCGCAAGGCTTCCATCTCCTCCTTCGTAATGCCTTCTTGGTCTTTATTGGCCTGGGCAAAGGCATCGTACCACGTTTGAAGGTCCTCGGTAAATTTGTTTCCTACCATTGTGGTAAGCACGGCACGCTGCATATATTCGCTGAAACTGTCAGAAAAGTCTTTCGCGGAACTGCCCATATCCATGAGGGTATCCACAAAGCTGTCGAAAACGCTATCGAACGTTGTCTGTGTCAGTTGTTCACTAATCTGGTTCTGAATATCCTCAATCCTTTCCTCTCCATCCATAATGCCGTTCAAATATTCTTGCACGTCACCGTCCATCTTCGCCCAGAAGGCAGGAGCTTCGGATTTAAGTTTCTCCAATTGCTCAACAGTGAGGTCAAACAGCCCGGTCATTCTTCCGGTCCCGATAAGCTCTTTGGCGGCATTGACTGACATGTCGAGTGCGTCGGCAATGTCCTGCCAGTCGCTTGACGAGGTGTTCTTTGCCATGCGCTTGCCAATGGAATGGGAGCCTGCGGATGCACCGGAATTAAGACGCTCTTTTCCCAGCAGGCGATATGCCTCAATCTGCTTTTCAACAAGGCTAAGCGCCTCTTCTCCGACCTTGTCCGCTTCCATACCGTAGGAAATGCCGATATATTCCAGTTTCTTGTCTATCAGCTCATCCCATATCTCATTGAGTTTGTTATATTCCTCGACCATCTCGTTATAGTGGGAATAATCGGCACCGAACATCCCATCCAACGCAGACACTACAGCGGAAATTCCAGAAACCGCACTCATTGCGCCTCCGACAATATCACCCGACATGATTTGCCCGACCCCGGATGCCGTTTGTCCTAAGCCGCCAAGCGCATCAATGGCACTTGTTATCTTACTGTCGTCAAATCCGAATATGTCGGCGATACTTGAGCCGAATTCATTCAATGCAGGGGTAAAAGACGTCACAGCATTTCCTATATCGGTGATTCCTTGACCAATTTTCTTGGAATCGTTGCCACCCTTTTTTATGGCTTCTATCCCTTTCTCCAAGTCAGAGACGAAAGCCTGCCACGGTGATTTTCCTTTAAGTTCATCCTTTAACCCTTTGATTGCGTCTGTAACATCCTTGATGGATATTTCCCCTTTTTCTATCCCTTCAATGTCTTTATCGGTAAAGCCTATTCCTTTCAAATCAGCAATAGAAATGTCTTTATCAGTACCGGACATGTACTTGACAAGTATTTCATACTTATCAATGATGGACTGAATAGCGGAAACCGATTTGTTACTCGCATCCTCGAATAAGTCTGCCATCGCCTTAGTGGACTTTCCATATTGCTCATCGAGCTGTTCTATGGCTTTACTTTTTTCGGCTTCCTTGATGGCATATTCAGGACTGTCCTTTTGTAATTTGGCTAACTCGTCATTGTATTTCTGAACGAGGTTCTTCCGTTTTTCTTGGTAATTTCCGTACTCAATGAAGTATTCCTGCCAAGCCTTTCTGTCCGATTCCAGCTTCTTTCTGTTTACGTCGGAGATACCGGATTCCCTTCCTTTTGCTGCATTGGAAGCCCACATGCCAAGAGTAGACATTTGCTCGTCGGTTAGCTTGCCGCCCTGCAAACTTTCCCATTCCCTGCGCTGCTTCTTGATGGCATCAAGCTCCCTCTGATAGTCCAAGTCAATCTGCTTCAACTTCCTTTCCGTGGCGTCCTCCATGAGGTTGATTTCATCCTGCTGATTTTTCCGACGAATGGAAAGAAGTTGTTCGGCAAGTTGTTCTTCTTGTTTGAGTTGTTTGGCTGCTTCTTTTTGACCTTGGCTTCTTTGCTTGGCGGGGGCTGAATACTTGGCTATCTGCTTTTGTGCTTCCAATATCTGTTTGGTGTATTCATTCCACTTCTTTGAACCCTCCTCGGATACGTCCAGGGCATCACGGGCAGCTTCGGCTTCTTTCTTTATGTCCTCCCAATATTTCTTGTTGAATATGGTAGGCTTATTTTCGTCTTTCTCTTGTTCGTCCTTAGCCTTTTCAAAATCATCGAGTGCTTTCTGATACAGTTCTAATTCCTTCTTGGCAGCAGCCAAATCCTCTTTCAAAGCACCAGTATATCCACCTGCGTTTGTGGTTTTGATTATGCTGTTTTCAAGCCCTTGGACTTTTTGTTGGGACATAACAACATTGGTCTTTAGCCCTATGCGCTGCTGACGCAACATCTCGTCAGTTTCAAGTCTTATAAATTCTGTATTTGTCTTACGTTTTGCGGTTTCCCAGTCCATATCCTTGAACACTTCGGGCATCAGACGTTGAAGCTTGCGGTATGCAAGGAAACGTTCTTCCACGCTCCTTGATTCATCGCTCAAAGTGTTTGATAAGCTGCGGGCTTTGCTGCCTACTTCTTCGTAATGGTTCTTTTGAGCTTCAAGTGCCTCATTGGTTTCACGGATAACTTTCTCTGTGTCGCTCTCTGCCGTTGAAAGCTTGTATATGCCATAAGCCAGACTTGTGACAGCGGCAGCAAGCAGCACATAGGGATTGGCAACGGTTGCAGCGGCAGCAGCCTTCAATGCTTTTACCAACCCTTGCTGGGCAATGGTGAGTATCTTTGTTCTTGCGGCAACGATGGCTTCTGAATTGGATAACGTGATACCAGCTGCAGTAGCCAAATGCTTTTCTACGACGGCTTGTTTGAGTATGATGTTATTGGCAGCCTGCAATGCGGAAACGGTCATAAGAGCAGCCTTGTATGATCCGTATGCGGTAATGGCAACAGCGATGGCTTCTCCTACCTTTTCGTAGTTTTCGACAAGACTGGAAACTCCGCCTAACGCAGTATTGATAATGCCTTCATTGTCTTTACCAATCTTGTTGAGAATAGTGGATATGGAATCCTCGATATTGCTTATCTGACCGGAAATAGTCTTTGACTGTTCTTCCATAAGACCACCGAACTTGCCACCTTCGTTAGTCATGGCTTCGATGGCTTTCTGTACTTCAGGGAATCCTACTTTCCCAGCTGTGACAAGCTCTCCAACTTTGTCTTTGGTTACACCGAACTGTTTAGCAAGCTCATCAGCCAAGGGAATACCTCTGCCTTGGAATTGGCGAAGGTCTTGCGTGAACAGCCTGCCTTGTGTCATAGTAGTGCCGTACAACCAAACAAGGTCATTCAAAGGTATGGAAAGACCTGCTGCAATATCACCAAGACGGATAAGCGTTGCATTCACATCCTTGGCTTCTGTCCCGTATGCGAGCAACTGCTTTGCTCCATTGGCGACGCCCTGCAAGTCAAAAGGAGTTTTGGCGGCAGTACTTACCAATTGCGACATCAGTTCGTTGGATTGCCTTTCGCTTCCAAGCATTGTTTTGAAGGCTACTTCCAACTGCTGGAACTCGCCTCTTACACGGGTGATGTCACTAACGAGCTGTTTCGCTCCGAGGCTGACACCAAACGCGGCGGCGGCGGTGGTCATTCGCTTGAACAGATGTTCAATATCCATCCCACTTTCTTCTATCTGCTTGGATGTTCTGCGAACTCCGTTCCTTGATTCCTCCAGTTTTTGAAGGAAGTTGGAATTGTCTCCAGTAATATCAAAATGCAATCCTCCCATATGTCTTTTCGATTCAATTGAGTACCATACTGTAAATATGGTTTTGGCCTATTCCTCGTGTGTGAAAATTATAATCACCGATATTTTTTTTACAGAGGCTAAAAATATTGGTCTATTTGTAATATTTAATCTTCTAACAGCTTCCGTATCAATTCTGCATTCTTCGGGTCGTCAGCATTGATATTCTCCTTATCGTCAAAAATATTGAGTTTCTTTCTTTCCTCTGCAGTAAGGCATATTGTAGTGATGGCATCAGCCATCAGCATCCTTAAGTTCGTATGGCTGATGCCCCACACAACATAGTCCATCGTCCACCCGTAGCGTTGGCAGGCAAAGTCAATCAGTGTACCATAGGTGCTGTTCCCTCCAAACGTAACGCTTCCGCTGTCATTCTTTATATCGGCTATGCGCTTCCTTTCTTTCCGTTCCTTGTCTATCCCCAAATATTGAGTGTAGTACTCGATATTGTCCCCGGTAAGCACAAGCATAAGCAATGTTGCCAGTTCTTCGGAGTCAAGGGATTTGGAAAAATAGTTTGAACGTGACTCTACTTTGCTGTTGTTGAAAATATCATCTTTCTTTCTGAATGTATAGTATGACAATATGCGGCAGACAATATCTTTCTTGGCTTCCGATAGTCTTAACGCTTCCATATATGGATTTGCGGCTATAATGTTCTTATCTACGTTAAGCTCATCGAATAATCTTGCAAGTAGATATGTTTTACCGAGTGTTGAGGGATATATAAAAAAAGACTGGTTGCCAACGGTAAACCCAAACGGTCTTTCCATGATGGCATCGGCAATATCCATTTCTATGCGGTTCTTATCTTCCATAATAAACAAGGATTAGGGCAGAATGATGGATTCAAACCACCGCCTCATACTTTTCAAGTATGCGTGCTGTCGCTGCACTAATTCTGCATAAGCAGGTTTATCCTCCAACCTGCCAAGGGCGTCTAATTCCGCTTGCCATTACTCGTTTGAAGATTCATCAACCGGCAGCAGTGTACTTTGCTGCAACCTCAACGACTTCACCTTCCTTAATAGTGGCAGACGTTTGCGCCGGTTTGGTCTTGCCGCTTACATCCTTGTACTGGATGGTGACACTACCTTTAGTCGCAAATACCTGTACACCGCTTTTATGCCAGTCGCTTTCGGTGGATAGTCTCCACATGCCGGCTCCACCATCATCAGAGATGACTACTTTCAGGCTGCCGGCACCGCTAAAATTTACGACTTCATGCTTCACTTGGTTTCCAGTTGCTGGTTTCAGAACATCAAAAGTGTATTTCCATTTCTTACCGTTGTCGGTGTCGAAGGTTTCTTCCATGGACATAGTGGAGCGGTCAATGACAATACCTTCAACTGTAGGATCTTCCGGCTGGAGTTTTACGGCATATTCACCGGAAATAACACCGTCAACATCTTCAACAGGCTTTGCGCGGCCTTTACCTGCACGGATTTCAAATTCAAATGTGTAAGTATTGGCTGCGTATTTTACAGCTTCATTTTCTCCACCTTCAATTTTAGCTTCCTTTTTGGCGCCTTTTGTTGGTGTCAACTTTGTTGAATTCTCAACCGGAGTAGGAATGTCAATCCAAGATGATGGAGCTTTGCCGCCATCACCTAACTTACCAATCTTAATAGTGGGTTTTCCCCATGATAGTTCCATACTTTATTCGTTATTTACTTTGTAAAACAATTTATTGTTTATGAAGTGCTCATCTTTGCCGTTCACTTCAAGTACCCTTTGTTTATCAAGCGTAAAGCGGTAATTTTCTCCACGCCCTACTTCGAGAAGGTTATATGCAATCTTACACAACTCACGCAAGCGGATTGATTTTTCTTCTGCCTGACCGTTACGCATATCATCAGGGACATAGATATTCACATTTACAAAAGCTTCCTGCATTTGACCGGCTTTATTGTCAAGGATAGAGATTACAATATCCTCTTTGTCAGAATTGGCAGGGCGTTTTGTTTTCTTCAACTTCCCGGTAACAGCCTTTTCAAGAGCAGAGCCTTTGATGAATTTGTAAATATCATCCTTGATTTCAATGTCTGACTTCATCATAGTGCGAGTTGATTTTTGAGTTTTACCATCATCTTAGGAAGTTCACCTCTTGCAAATAATTCAGCGGAAGCAAGCACATTTTTGTTATCCATAGCCTCTACAAGTTCGGCATAATTCATCCCGGCAACGACTATAAGGGCGTAGCCGCTTGTATGTTTCTTCGCAAGTTCTTCTGCAAGTTCTTTTCCTTCCATTGGCCCATCCGTACCATTCTTTACTTGGTTAAACTCTGAATACTTGATGATTTTACCGTTGTGAACGATTACATAACCAATGGAGCTACGCAAGTTTCCCGACTGGTCGAACCAGCTTGCTTCCTGCGGTCTGTCCCTTGCCTCTATAACGCATTTCTCACCAAGATATGCCAACGTTCGTATTGTAAACATTTCCACACGCTCGGTTTCTGCTTGTATGGCTGCGTTAATTTCGCTCATTGGCGTTGTCATTCTTATACCCATAGCTTCGTGCAAAGTTGATAGCGATGAAAACCTTTGACCTTATACTCAAGCTCAATACCTCCTAGAAGGGATAGTTTAATTTTATCGCCAATGGCAAACTCCCTACAATCAGCATCAAGACGGATAACGGCCGAATACTTCCTTACCACGCCATCCTCAAACTCCCTTTCCTCCGCTTTCCCGTTCGGAACATGACGGCATGGAATGCAGCCTACGTAACGGCTCTTGCCTTCGTGGTAGTCTCCATTATCATCCTCATATCCGGGGGTGGTCACTTGGTATTGAAGTCTGTGTGGTCTATGGTCAAGTATCATTCGTTATCCTCCTATATAAACAATAGGCTCTCCGGTCACTTTGTCCGCTTCACCTATTGAATTGTAGATTCTGTTCGCCAAAGTCAGTATCTTGTCCTTGTCAGTCTGACTGAAAGACACATCGCCTTCCGTGAAGTTGGGGGCCTGGATAAGACTTATAAGGCAATCGGCAACAGCACCTTTGAACTGTCTGCTTTGGAAGGTATCAATGGTGCATTCGTCACCACCGTTAAGACCTCTTTCAAGCAAACGGTTCTCGAAGAAGCCACTACTTAGTTTGTAGTGGACTTCATCTTGCAGTGCCTGCATTACAGTTTTCATAGCTATTCAGTAGCTTTATGGGGTTCTACTGCCGCTTTCAGGGCTTCTTCTTCAGCGTCATTCAGTTCGTTGACACGAGCTATCACCTTGTCATCGGCGGTTGTTGCAGTCTGTCTGCCACCGGAAATTTTGTTCAGTTCAACAACAAACTCGGGCTTCTTGTAAGTTGCTCCCCAAACGGTGATTTTCGCATCGCCACTGTCTTTGGACTCTGCTGCGGTGTCAACTTCTTGTGCTTCGGAGAAATCGTAAACGTAAATCTGGTCCACATCCTCGATAATAGGGGCTACAAAAGCCTGACCGGAAGTTATCTCTCGCAATGGGTTTACGAGCGAGTATTTGGATATCAGCTTGAAGGTATCTACAAGCTTGTAAATAACATTCTTGACAGGATTGGTCTGCTCTGCCAATCGCCCATAAACCAAAGTCCCGACAACTTCATTGCAGATGAAAATAAGTCTGTTGGCGTTCCAGGGTTTAATAGAACGCTTTTTACCGTTCTCTTCAAAAATGACAGAGCGGTCAATGATTTTAAACGTGACGCCACCGTTATCATCAGCAAAGGCCTCGTTGAATTTAGCACCGGTAGGAGTGGGAAGAACCGTATCCGGAGTGAATGATTGTCCGGTATAATTAGCTACAAGTTCTTTTGCTCCTTGCGTCTGTCTTAGTTTGTCGTAAGCGGATTTGGCAATGCAAATCTCAATGATTGAATTACCATCTGCATCAGCTTTGGCAATAACCCGTTTGATGTCTTCAAGAGAAATTTCATCTTTTGCGGTGGCGCCAAAGGTGTTTTCTTTCAAATAGTTGAAGTTCAAACGCAGTAGGGCATTGGGGGTATCCTCGTCCTTAATGGCTACATATCCGTTGGATAGAGCAAACAGGAAGTTGTATTCATTCCTTTCATCAATACCGACTGAGCAAGCGACAGCATCATTGGCAAGTTTGCCAGCGATGACTTTTGCATTACCACCCTGCGCTTCCATCACATTGATGTTATTAATGTCCGACTCTTTCAGGATTTTGGACATACCGATTTTGGGCAGCTTTCCGTTGGCTGATGCAATGCTATCACGGCTTTTAACCGGCAGTTCGGAATCTACAGCCACGAAGTCAGCTGCCACATAGGTCGTATTGACAGAAGTGCTTTCCCATTTGTTGTCCGGAGAATATTCCGTACGCAACATGGCATTATCTCCCTTGTGAAGATAGGTGAGTTTTTTGTTTCTCTTGCCGTTTACTTTTTCGATTAACCGTTGCAGTTTAGGGAAGAATTTGGCAACGTATTTTTGAAATAATGACTCATTCATAAATTATACCTCCATTTTTAGTCGTGTTCAAAAACAAGTGTCGGAATAGCTGCTTTCAGAGCCGCTTTGATTGTATCCAAAGGATAGGGGCCGGCAGCATCGTTTACCACTCCAGTGTGCATGATAGACACGAACGGCTCTTTTGCTGATTTGGTTGCACAGCATACACCTACATACTCATGTTTTCCCGGCAATGCCTCATAGGCATCTCCATTGGAGTTTACAGGCATAGGCTTGTATGTGTCGGATTCCGTATCACGAATAATCACATGCCCTGCACGGATAAACTCTCCTTTGAAATTGCTTACATCCAAAACTTTACCGCCTTTAATACCTGCTACGTATTTGCGGATAACAATCGGGTCGTTTCCGAAACCGAAAGATTCAATAGTACCTACATCTACTGCTCCCATTTTTCATTTGGTTTTAATTGTTACAATAATTCAGCCATTTCGTCAATTTCATTATCATTGAATGGCTCTTCTTCTTTGGACTTACCGCCACTGGCAGCAGGGGGAGTTCCCATAGTGGAAAGTCCGGCATCTGCGCGTTCCTGATTGTAAGCCTTTAAATCCTCTTCAACTTCGGAGTAGAATTCTTCGAACTCTTCATCGCTTTCAAAACTCATTTTAGAGAAACTTTTCAGAGTACGGGTGCCAAATGTGCCAGCGTCCTTAAGGAGAGCCTCAAGTTTCGCCTTTCGGGACGTCGTGATTTCGTTTCCTTCCAATGCAGAAATTTTACCAGTCAAGATTTCGATGGTTTGCATCATTCCCTTGGCCCATTCCGGTGCATCGTCATTCTTTCCTTTGTTTTTGGGATTTTTCTTGTTTGAACCCGTCTGGCGATTGGTAGTATTCGATGACTCATCGTCATCGCCGTCATCGGTTTCGTCGTCGTCATTCTTTTTGCGATTTTCTTCGATTACTCGATTGGCGAAAGACTGGCTGACTTGTAGATAGGGGAGAACCGCATCAATCGCTGTATCAATCTCTGCGTTTACATCCTCGTCGGAGGCATCATCTGCGGAAGTTAGATTGTCGGCAATCTTGGCGGCGACACTCATCAATTCCTTTTTGTTGAACCCGAACGCCTTCACTTTCGGTTTCAATCTCAACAAAACTTGTTGTTTTCTGTCCATTGTACGTGAATTTTAAGTTAAAAAATAGCCTGCATAGCACGCATGCCAGCAGACTATCTCCGTAGAACTTAAAAACACTTTTTAGAGCAATGTATTTTCAATTCGGTTGTGCTAATTGAAAGCAAATCACAACGACAAGTTCTGTGGCATGTAGCTTCACATGCTTTGATGCAAATATACGCAATTTATTTGAAACTCAAATAAAATTAACTATATTTTTCCTCATTATCAAAGTTATAGTATTACTTCAATGCAAAAAGAAAAATAAGAACTTTCTACTATGGTACAAAAACACGCATGGTACGCAAGTAATCTTGTACTCCGTGCCGTGAAACTAAATGTAGTTGTACATCAGCGTTTATTCTTTGAGATATTTATAAGCCTTTAGGTATTTGTTTAATCTGTAAACATCTTTTTCTGTGAGTTCATTTAAGCGTGTTATATCCATGTTATCTTCTAAATCATGTAGCTTAACCTGCCTTCCTATAGGATTAAGTCTGGATCGTTTTATGAAATCTTCATAGCTTTCGTTTTCATTACGGGTTACTGAAAGTATAGCATCTACTATATTGCGAGGACATTCCAGCTTTGTCAACTTGGTAAATATGCGAGTTTGTTGCTATTTGAAGGGCTTTTTCTAACAATGTATTAGTCATAATTAATAAGCTTCAATTACACGGTTTAAAAATTTAATTCTTAATGTTTTTTTTATAACTCGCTTCATATCTTTATCGAGATATGAATATACTTTGTCAAAAATATCATCCGGTATATTAAGTAACAGATACGATATATTTATTTTTATCATCTTTCAAATAAGACGGATTATCTTTCAAGAAATATGGCAATGTCCCACGTTTCTTGGAATCATCAATCCTTTGCTGATTGGAGATAACCCATTTCTTGAAATTATCAGGCACATCTTTCACTCGGTTTACGCTATCAGAAGAAGCAACACTTCGTCCGTCCCAGGCCCAAAACTCCTCTTCTGTTTTAAGGATGGGGATTTTATAGCAACGACAGACCGGGTGCCACCCCTTCCATTCAAAATCTTTTGGGTACTTTCCTGCAAGTTGGTCACAAATGTCATAATACCGTCCTTTAGGAACTCCCTTGCAGTTATGGTTCCCGCTTAATTTTATCTCATATCCTACAACGAAATCCATCTGTCCCCAACGTTTGTTTTCAGCGGTGCGATAAGCCATGTTTATTTCCGATGCAGCAAGACGGAGTGAGCAGTATTCGCAATCGGCGGCTTTGCTGGCTGTGCCGAATTTCTCCTTGTAATCCTTTTGCAGACTGGGGAAATCAAGTAGGTATTTGGATATGCGTTTGCTAAGAGTTACTGCACTGTATCCTTTCTCTATGGCGCACGAAATGGCATCTTCCAGTTCTTTCCTATAAATCATGGACTGGTTCCATAGCTTATCAGATACATTAAAGCCTTTGTCCTTGCGATTTTGAAAGGCTTTCAGAGCATCGGAGTTGGTTTGATATAGGACCTTGTATTTTCCCTTGTCAACAGTCGCATTGTAGGTTTTCAACACAGCGTTGGCAAATAAATCCTGTACATCGTTGCTATTCTTCCACTCCTCGCTTGTACCACGATAAATAACCGTCCCAATGTCGTTTATAAAACGTCTTTGAATGTCGCTTATCCTCTTTTGGGTTTCCGGGTATTCTGAGAAAGAAAACGGTCTGTCTTTCAAGTCTATTTCCGAAATACCCAAGCTCTCAACCAGTTTAGCCGCTTCGAGATTGAGTGTGTCGTATATGGATTGTACGAGCGCAACATATTGGGCGAGCCGCTTGTTCAGTTCGCTGTACTTATGTTTTTGGTTGGGAGTTTTAGGTTTTGGCATTACTTCTTCTTGAATTTGTCACAATAGCTATGGTCAAGAAATTTGCTCCATTGATAAAAAGGGCACTTACACATGAAATATTCTCCTTTTGAGTTCTTCTCATAGTAATCGTATGCGTATTGGCAATCACGACAATGATATTTGGATTGAGGAACAACTTTCTTTGCCATTATTCCTCAATTCTATCTGGTGCAGGCATTTCCAACAGCCGGATAGCCTTAATCGTTTCTCTACCTTCCAATATTGCTTTACACAAGCGATAATAGCCATCAGCTATTTGTCCTACATCATCCAATATGATAGGATATTCAAGAGAACATTCCCTCACACGCTTACATTGGAAGATAAAACTATGAAGCTGGTTACATTCAAAGGGTTCTGCCGTCAAATCTATATTCCACAGCGGCATATCCATAATAGAGTATTCTTTCGCTTTGGCGAAATCGTAGAGAGTTTGGGCGAACCAAACCTTATCACCTCTGTGATATTCACTTTCTGCAAAACTCATGTCATCTATTGGAACTTTCATCCTATACCTTCTTTATGTACACTTTGATTTCACCAGTAACATGAAGTTCGTCACCTACTTTTTCAACAGAGTATTCAATCAGCCCTCTTTGGCTGATAGAGTTTATGATTGATTGGCGTACTTCGGCTTTGATTTCCTTAATAAGCATTTCATCAGCTTTTCTATTAGACCAACCTTCATTAAGTTTCATCTTTTTCCGGTAATCCTTTATTTCTTTCTTGGTGCGATAAAGACGAATACCCAATTTCTTTGCTTCGTAGTTATTAACTCTTTCAATACTGCTCAATCGTTCTTGTGGGTTGAGTTTTTCGGCTAACCCAATGAGCCATTTTGATATTTTTGTCTTCATGATTTTAAGTTTTAAGCCGACAGCGTAAACACTTGTCTACGCTGCCTTAACTTCTACTACAACTTGGCAGATAAGCTATTGTACAATCTCCCAATCTTCGGCAAACACATCACTGATAGACGGAACCCATGAATCAGCGCGTCCAGTAATCTCATTGTAGATAAGACACTGGCTTGTATAGTCAATGAATCCTTTGCCTTTCAGAATAAGGTCTTTTGCTGATTGTGGAAGAGACTGCATCTTAGGGATAATATCGCTATCAATGTGTGCCGGAACTTGCTTGATGACAAACAATCCTTTACCATTCCAACCTTTTCTACGGATTGCAAAACCAGCACATAACAAAGAGATTGCACTTCCAAAATACAGACTTTCACAACGAACATTGTTTCCCTCCATTTTGGGATAACGAAGATTGAGAATATGCTGATACCCTTGCATAATTCCAACTTGGGCGTAAAGCATCGCTTGGGAATCACTATCAAGCTCATCGAACTTATCACTAAGGATAAAGTTCTCTACCTTCAATAAGTATGCGGTCAGATGGTGTGTCAGCAACCCTATATGCCTTTTCAAACACATCTTTAGGTGACCAGCTTTCGTATCCGTCTTCATAACGAACATGATAACCCTCATCGTCAAAATTTTCCGTTGACGGATTTTCTCTAAGAAGATGTTTTCCCCACGCGTCACCTCTTGTCATAGGTTCTGCTTCAATCTGTTTTGTTCCAATGTATTTTTTCATATCTATAAAAATTAAATTATTCCCCGGGAGCATACGTACCGGTAATCGGTGCAGTACTCTTGTCGGTTAGGGTTGCTGTTCCAGTGATAGCAGTTCCAGTAATTGTCAGTGCTATCGATTGGATTTTTGCGCCAGTATCACCCTTGTCTCCCTTCGCTCCAGCAGTACCTTGTTCCCCTTTATCTCCTTTGGGGCCAGTTTGTCCCTGTTCGCCTTTATCACCTTTGGCGCCAACTACACCTGCATCTCCTTTCTGCCCTTTGAGGTTCTTAAAAGCGAAATTCAGCTTGCCTTCTTTCATTGTTACATCCACAGAAGGTGTACCTACATTCGCATCAACGCTGGCAGTCGCCCCGGTTACAGATGAGCTATTGCTACCTGCTTGAGGTAATACAATCATCTTTGCGGCAGTAACAGCGGTAGTACTGACAATGCGAATCATCATTCCGGCGGGTACACAAAGGTCAATTACCCGCTGATAGGGGCTGCCAAGTGGAATCACATCATAAGCACTTGGTTCCATATCAGGCATATACCGATAGATTTTTAACGGCTCTACATTTTTATTATCAACTTGAATGATGCAAGCACCTTCAGATGCAAAATCGGCTATATACAAGCCATCTTTCTGCTTAAAATTAATATCTTTCATATGATTAATAAATTAGATTGTTATTACATAGTAGATTCATTGAATACGTTTCCAATATTGGTTTTGGCAGCTTCGGCTTCTTCTTTTTGAATCTGATCTAAAGAAGACTGCGGGTCATCGGAGTAACCAGCCATCTTGATAGATTCAAGCTGGCTGAATATCGGTTTGCCACCGTTCCCTTTCATGACTCTATTAATTAGCGCATCTTCATCATTTTGAATGAATGGCGTAATAATATGCTCTACCTCTACGTTATCTATTTCATCAGCCCACGAGACATTCATCATTTTTAAAAATACCTTGATAACATTACATTCGCGCTCAAAGAATTCTATCCAGGCTCCTGATTCATCACCGATTTTCAAATGGGCGTCAGACAATAACATCTGTCTCGCGTCAAATCCTATATTGCCAAGGCTTTTCATGTTGTCAAACGAAAGGTCGGGCATCTGAGCCTGCATAAAGAAGAGCTTTAACAAGGTCTCTACATGGTACTTCAAGGCTTCTATGGCCTGAGTCCATGAAACATAAGCCACATCACCGCCGTTCTCTAACCGGAACAGTCTGCGTGTTTCCCCCTTGTCTTCATCTCCAACCAATTTTCCTGTCACCTTCAATACTGGAGCGGAATTGTAGGCAATGACATCGGAATTGCGGGATAATGTATATTCAATTTCTTCTCGGATATGTGATAACCCATAATATATAGGTTCAAAACGAAAAGTGTAAGCACCTGGAATCTTACCAAGTAGAAGATGTATTTTTTCTGGAACGATGACAGATACCCAATCGCCATCTTCCTGTTTCCATTTATAGTGTTTGTCGGCTGTATATGTTTCAAAAAAAGTGACTTCTTTGTTTTTATTTTTTTTCTTGTATTCAAAGGACATAGCAATCATATCGCCCAATTCATCAAACAAGGGGTATAATCCAACTCCTTCCATTGGAGAATACGTTTTGCATTTTAGCTTATAATTGCTTTTGAAACCATATAGAGTATTGGGCTTCTCTACTGCATACCAGATGGTGAAGATTTCGCATGAAGCGAAATAAGCATTGCCGCGTTTGATGTTTTCACTGTCAATGCGGGCATATTTATAGATAGCTTCAATAGCCTTGGCTATCTGCCGGCGTTTCTCGTTGTCTTCCGTATTATGGTACACGCGTCTTACTGGAATTGCAAAGGCGAATTCCGTAGCACGTTTGGTGAGTAGTTTTTCGAGTCCGATGTAAATACGCGATGCCTTTTCCACTTGGCCGTCAGACTTCACTTTGTCCCTACGAGTTTCTTTGTCACTTACAATCTTATGCTTAGTAGGTTCATAATCTTTCAGTAGCTTGCTCCATTCAGGAACATCTACAGACTTATTTTTTAAGTCATTGATAATATCATCAACAGGTCTTTCGCTGTCGAGAATAACAGTTATTTCGTCCATAATTTGAGTGCAGTGCTCCTTCACACCGTGATATGCTTCGTATTTGCAAAGATAATTATTTGTTTGAAAAACAAATAAACATGGGCTATTTTATAGGAATATTACACAGAACTTCTTGAGCGCAATCTCCTTTCAGATAATCCACAGCAATAGCAGCAATGGATTTTGACTGGAGAGTTTTCAACTCATGATATTTATCAAATCCTACATCGTTACTTTTGAGTATCTCCAATGCTTTCGTATATCCTTCTTTCACGGAAGCATTTACAAACTTGTTTATTTTCTTTTTCTGCAATATGGCCTCTATCTTATTGATAGTATCGGCAATATGCTCTTCCTGCGGAATGGGCAACTTTTGCCCTAAGAATATTGCCATGCGGTTTAAATCTTGCTGTTTCATAATTCCCATATTTAAATTTATACAAATTATAACATATTTCGTAGAATATCCTCATCACTGACAGCCAAGTAATCCCACGGAAAGAATGTATTGGCGAGTGAATCAAACCAGTCTGGAGAGCGTTTGATACGCTTCTTTATATCTTCTTTCGGCTCAATGATAATACTCCCATTACTCATAAACTTCCAATGGGTTTCTGTAGCCTCTTCCATAAGCTTGTCACAGGGTGGAAGAGCTGCACCAAACCCATTCTTGGGATTAAGCCAATCACGCACAGCCCAAAATAGATAAGCCCGCATATTGGCAAAGGTATATTCTCCAGTTATGTCATGTAGCCCACGTGCGCTTTCTGAAAATTTGCAGGAATAGGCATTGTTGTAGCCAAGCTCCTGCAAACGGGAAAACACACCAGCACCTTCTCCAATGGTGTCAATAAAAGCCTTCGTGCCTTTCTTCCCAAGATGCTTGGATATCATACCGGCTACGTGCATGTGATCTGCCGTTCCAGCGGATTGATGCGCTTCAAACTCGCTGACATAGTTGCCGTATCTTAGACACAGCACACTGTCGTCACGTCCCATACCTGCAACATCGACACCAAGTTTGCAGCTTTTCTTTGGAACAAAACCGTCCTCTTGCAGTTTCCTCCAATTCTCGTTGGCGATTTCAATCCATTCGTAGGGGATAAGTACATCTTCCGCTACTTTAGGGAACATACCAAGTACTTTTACGCGGAATAAGTCATTGGGTCTGTACAGACAGCCTTCCCATTTGAAATCACCTTCGCCTTTGTTGAAGTCCTCTTGTTGGATAGGCGAGCACCAGTTCGATACTTTATCCTTCACCCATTCATAATCCACTTGACCGGGAATAACTATTTTTTTGCTTACGACATTCTCAGCATTAAGGGAGCTTAATCTGAATTTGGCAAAACGGTCAGACTTCATGGCACGGGCAGCGTAGCCGGTGGTTACGTTTGGGTTAAACACAATAAGCAAACGTGAATTTCCCTGCAAGTTACCTTCGATGGCATTGTAGATAACTTCTGATATACCGGAGGCTTCCGTGACAACAAATAATGTGTTTACGGCATGGAATCCCGACCATGCTTCCATATTGTCATCCCCTGATTTAAAGCCGGTCAGAAACCATTCTTCATAGTTGGTTCTGATTCCTGAAGATAATAAACGACCAGGTAGGAAACCTGCATTCCGGAATAGCCTGGAAACTTCCGGTATCATAATATCCTTCACTTGGCGACCGGACGGAGCTGTCATTGCAATTTTGGTATTCTTTACCAATCTCCCGTTAACCCATCGTGGAGTAAGATACATAAAGCACATAGCGGCACAAGCGGCACAGAAATCCTTGCCACGGGCAGTCCCGGATGCTACAGCGGTCATTCGGTTGTATTGAACCGAGTGAATAATATCCTGCTGTTCCTTATCCAAACGCGCTTTCAGCACATCGGAACAGAACTTGCACCAATCGTCTCTCCACGCCTGCATATACAAGGCAGCCTTGTCGCTCAGATCCATTATTCTTCTATTTTGTCCGGCAATTCTTTCATCAAACTTTCGAATGGATTGACATTGACATCCTGCTCGACACGCTCAACATAACCACGCTTCTTACCCTTTGTTTTCAGATAAAAGATTATCGCAGTCAAATCATCATTGTTGATTGCAGATAGCAATTTAGATTCGACCACATCAATCGTTTCTTCCTCAACTTCTTCAGCGCGTTCTTTAAACTTGTGGTCACTTTCTCTCCACTTATAGTAACAAGCTCTTGTTATGCCAGTTTTTTGGCAAGCATACGAAACAATTCCATGACTATCACGGAAATGCTTCAAAAACAGTTCTTGTCTATCTCTCTTTTTCATATCAAGCTAACTTTACGCAATCAATCCTCCAAGACTTCAATGTGATGGAGGATGATTGCAAGACTAATCAAACATACTCATTTGTACGCCACCTGAATCAAGTTCTTGAAGCTGTTCTTTGGTTGGCATTGGTGCAACATTGTTCTTGTCATAGAAGCCATTCTTCTCGCAATAGAAAAAGCGGCTCCAATCTAATCTGTCGTAATATCCTTCAACGCATGGATAGAGGGCATTTTGTTCGTCGCGTATCATGTCGGCTTTCGTTTTTCCGGCACGTTTACCTTGCCACGTATGGCAATCATACACATAGCTTGGTATTCTGTCAAAATTGCGTTCGCATTCAGCTAAATCGAGTGTCTCACGACAATTCAATAAATTACAGGCGAACCAGTCCGCATCACGATTTTTCCTTGCCCGAAGTAAGATAGTGACCGCACGAGCTATAAATAAAGGCTGTGGATTCATATCATCAGCTTTGCGTAATGCTACAAGTTCATGTGTTACGCAATCCCAGCAATCTTCGGCTGAAATAATCATCAGCCTATTCCAAAGATGCTTACGGTATCTTACCATCAACTGGCAAGCTGCATATCCAGCATAGGCATCGTGTCCTCTACGGATAGCTTTCTGCAAAAGAGAAAGCATTTCAAACATATTGTGTCCGTTCTGTGTCAATAATTGAGGTTTCATGTTGTCGTATTTATGCGATTTCGTACTTTCTTCCGGGATTAAGTTTCATTAATCTTTGGATAACGTCTCCTGCATTTTTTTCAAAACCTATAAACTGGTAAAATGTAGGTTTTGCGTATCTTGAACCGTCCTTCTTAATAGAATAAACAAATGCACCTTTGGGCAAACCTTTTGAATTAATATACTTTGTTCCTTTCATCTCTTTTGTATTTTACTTGTTACTAATAGGTGTTATTTTGATATTGTAAAGATACAAATAAATAATTGATTTACAATGGTTTACACCTTTTGTTTTCGCCATAAAATCAAGAAAATCAAAGATTTAACTATACGAAACTATTACTCAATCAGAACACAACATCTTTCATGCTAACCACGTTTCTGCATCCGTAAGTGATAAAGTCATTGGTGGTATTGTACGAATACGCACCGATGTTTCGGATAAGGATTTTGTCTCCGATATTTGCAGGACCGCTATACTCTCGTATCAGATAATCAATTTCAACACAGGAGCATCCGAAAACGGTAGCTTTATCTACATAATTCTCTTCTTTACCATAGTGCTGATAGGATGGGCTTTTGCAGATACAGGAAGCTCCGACATCTTCACGCTTAGTATCAAGTACTACAAAGGTCTTTCCTTGCACTTTCTTCACTCCGATAACGGTAGCCAACAAGTGCATGGCATTTGAAACGACCGGTGTTCCGTCTTCCGTAATAAGCATTTTTTCACCATTCGGATATGCCTTCGCCATTTCAGAACCAATAACTTCTGCATACTCTTCAAATGTTGGTACATACTCATTAAATTGCTCCTTAAAAGAATCATCCATACGACCAAACATATTGCCACCAATATCAATTATGGAAGCTCCAAGCATATCGGCAAACTTGATCATGTTCTGTACACGTTTGCGGAAATATCCCAAACTGCGTGCTTGACTGATATGGCAATGCACAGACTTAATCGTGATAAATGGATAGTTTTCTTTGTTCAGCAGAAACTGAAAATCTTCTCCTGTAGTATCAAAGCCAAATCGTGATATAACTCCATTGCCAATATCGAAGTTTAGACGTACCCCTAATTCGATATGACGTTGCTTTGCATTTGACCAATCAACGAAATTCTTGAACTCGTCCAAATTTTCAATATTCACAATACCACCATTCAAAGCTACGTTCAGTTTATTAGCAAAATCGGGTATAACTCCATTGTAGATGATGTCCTCATCGCGTACTCCAAGTTCTTTAGCGTAATGGTATTCCTTTGGCGATACTACTTCTGCATACTCGCCAAGTTTGTCAACAGCTTTACAGAACTCTTGGTAGTAATTCGTTTTATAACTATACCCCATGTGATAATTGGGGTAGTATTTGTTTACCGCCTTTCGGAAGTCGGTAATATTGCCTTTAAATACCTTTATATCGCAGATGTAGGCTGGTGTTTGAATTTCTCTAACGTTTAACATTTATCTTTGCTTGGTTTTTCTTAAAATCATAATCAAAATACTTCCCCCATTTATTTTTCATCGCAAGTCGGAATTGATAATTCACTTTTGAATCAACAGTAGTTCCACCTTCCAATTTATCCTTTACACTCATTGAATGAAAATAGCGAGGCTGTAAAATAATTCTGTTCATCAATAGCTCTTGCATCATCATGTCAATATCAGAAGTTGCAAAATCTTTTGGGTCAAACTTTGCTTTGAAGGCTTTCTTATTAATCCATCTGATGCCACCTGGCATACCTTTGAAGCAAAACTCTTGTGTATAGTTGTACAAAGCGAATTGCGGATTATCGCAAGCGAATCCTAAATCCAAGTCATACAACAGTTGTGCGATGCGTTCTATTTCAGATGTAGCTATTTCACGATAGTTCTCAAATTCCGTCTTGATGTTGGTATAGGTGTCCAATCGGTAGCAGAACTGATTCAAATCATCATCGGCTACAAATATCACATCTTCGGAAGTATTCTCGATTATCCAGTATAGAGTTGTCATAAAGCTCCATACAATAGTTCCGTCTTTTAAAGTTGCTCCTTGCGGAATGACAAGCAAGTCTTTCACTCCGGCGTTTCTGTACGCTTCCTCTTCCTTCCAGCGCACGACATAGGTACAATACTCCAATAAATCCTGCGTGAGTATTCTGTCTGGTCGCTGGTAGGACATGCAGTAGATGTTAAATGAAATATCTTGTTTCAAAGTACTTCTTCATTTTAAATCCGACATTGATTTTTTGCTGGTCTTGCTCGTAATCATAGCCAAGCAGTTGCTTGCACCGTAGGTAGAACATATTGCATCCTGCATTGCTTACGAAGTTGAGAGAGGCATTTACACGTGGATTGATTTCGAGTAATGTTACTTTACCGTCTTCTCCAAGTATGAAGTCAAAACAGGCGTTGCCGTCTATTCCCAATTTCTCACAGATAGTCTGTGCAATCTCATAAGCCTGCTCATTGGGCTTGATTTCAGCATACATCATGGAGCCAAATTCAAGGACATATCCAACATAGCCGCAGATATGAGTAACACGGCCTTTATCTGCAAGCACACTCACTGAATAATCAAGTCCTTCTTTATACTCCTGCACAATGACATCGTGGTCTTGTTTGCGAATAATTTCACGAAGTTGGTCATGCGAGATATAATGTTTCTTTCCAAACCGGTGAAAAAGATTAATATCTAAGCATTTTTCATTATCTACCACAGCAAAGCCACGCCCGCCACACATATTAGCCACTTTACAGCAGATACGACCGTTTACCGTTTTCAAGAAGGGTATTACATCACCGTAATCTTTAGCTACAATTTGTTTGGGCATATATTGAGGAAACATCCTCTGCAAGGCTATTTTGTCATTGGCTACTTTCATAGACTCTGGAGAAGTTACAGCAATATGTATTCCATGTTCAGCAAACTCTTCCTTATGCCATGCCATAGCATCTAAGTCAATGGATGTTACAGGGAACACCACATCAATCTTTAACTTCTTACAAAGAGTTAGTAAATATGGGAAATAACTTGGGTCAGTAGCTTTCGGGACAACAAAAGCCCCGTCGCATTCTCCCTCTTGGGGTAAATCCCATTCTACTGAATTGACACAATACACATTAACTTTTGTTCCTTCGTAATTGTTTTTTAAGCAGTCTATCATGTTCTTTACATGAATGTTGCTGCAAGTGATAAGTACATTAATCGGTTCCATACTATCATTTATTATCGGGTACAATCTTAGCTTTCATCTCGTCATACCAAATGGCACGGGCTTTGATTTTTCTTTCCCCATTCTTTCCTTTAGCAACAAGCACTTTCTTTCCGTCAATACCAAGCGCACGAGTAAGGTTAAGATAATCAATTTCATTCCGACATACAATCATAACATAGTCGTACTTTTCATACCGGATAAGTTCCATGTCTTTAATCTTTATATCGGTATTCGGATCTGTCTGCGGTAACTCGAATCCAAGATTCAGATTAAAGTCAGCAGTCCAATCAGCCAGCTTATCCATATCCCAATCTCCTGCATGGGTGTTTGCTTTTATATTAATGGCTCGAAGTTCTGTTTCCGAGTAGCCAATTAACTTTTTGCAAAGCACAGTCTGATTTTCACCTTTATTCGCTTTCAGCGCATTTACTCGTTGGTGTCCGGAGATAATGTTGTTATGTTCATCTATTACGATGATGCCAAAATCACCAAACTGTTCCAGTGATTCCTGCAACTCCTTCGCTTTCTTTTTGGTAATCTTTCTTGGATTACCTATATCGTCTTTCAATTCTGAAAGAGGAATTTCAACTACTTCAATACTTTTTCCCATCCTGTTCTTGTCATTTCCAATCGTTCAACTTCCGGATTGATAAAGCTGCTCCCAACACGCACAAAATGTTTGTTGATAGCATTACTATATGAAGCAACGTTCTTCGGATTGATATAGAGATAGACCAAATCAAGTCCAAGCTCTTCATACGCATATTGCAAGGCAAGCAGGGTGGCGCAGCCTACAACTCCTTTGCGCCATAAATCCTGGCGCATGACACAATAACTCAATTCGGCGGCGCCGTATGCGATATTCTTCAGTGTGATATAACCGGCAAACTCTCCATCGGCAAGAATCGCAAACATATCATTGTGTGGATTGTCGGACGCAATTTTCAAGTACTCCGTTTCGCTTTCAAGCGTTGCAGGTATAGGAGCTTCACTTTTCATGAATTTCCATAGCGCAGGATTGTTCCGCAATTTCCAACTATCCTTTGCGAAACGCTCAGTCATCGGTGTAATTTCTACTTTCATACAAATTGCTCTATTATATCATTCATACTGTAATACTTATATTCAGCCAACCTGCCGCCAAATATCACATTCGGCTCTCTATCTGCTAATTCTTTATATTGAGAATACCTATTTAGATTTCCTTCCGTTGGGATAGGGTAGCATGGCGAACCGTTCTCGCTGTAATCGCATGGAAACTCATAGGAAAGAACTGTTCCCTTGCATTGTTTTTTAAGGAAATGCTTGTGCTCAATCATACGGGTATATGGTACATGGCTGTCAGTATAGTTGATTACGGCATTTCCTTGTAGATTATCCACATCTGGCAAATAGGTTTCTTTGAACCTGACGGAGCGGTAATCCAATTTGCCGAACCGATAATTGTAGAACTTGTCTATTGGTCCGGTATAAACAACATTTCGGGCAAGGCTATTTAATCGCTCAGAATCATCAAAAAAATCCGTACCAAGCGCAAAGTTTGAACCAAGCAGCAGACGTGCAATAAACTCTGTATATCCACATTCAGGGATACCTTGATATTTTTCGTTGAAATAGTTATTATCGAATGTGTAACGTATAGGAATACGCTTCATAATGGATGCAGGAAGTTCTGTGCACTTTTTCCCCCACTGTTTCTCCGTATAACCTTTGATGAACATTTCGTATATTCTTCTTCCAACGGTTGAAAGGCAATGTTCTTCCAAATTCTTTGGACAGTCAAACACGATCTTGTCCCTTTCAATGGCTTCCTTCGCAGCCGCAGGAGTAGTTGCTCCAAATACTTGATTAAAGGTATTCATATTGAAAGGGAGATTGTAAATTTTGCCTTGGCAGTCAGCAAGGGGGGAATTGACAAACGGAACAAACTCACAGAGGCTATTTACAAAGTTCCAAACTTTTTGGGAGTTAGTCCTGAAGATGTGCGCACCAAACTTATGCACTTCAATACCATGTACGTTTTCAGTGTAGCAATAGCCTCCAATGTGGTTATTCTTTTCAATTACAAGACATTTCTTTCCTTGTAACGTGGCTGTATGTGCAAACATTGCACCATACAATCCTGCTCCGACTATGAGATAGTCATACTTGGGTCTTGTCATCTTACTTCCGGGTTATGTACAACTTCATACACTTTCTGCGTAAATGTCTGCCGAGCATATTCCCGGCAGACTTAAACACAAATTCAATCATTCTTCAAGCTACTTGCAAGAGCACTCATGCAATTTTTCGGCTTCTTTCAGTCGTGTCAGATGGTAATTCCCATCACCTCGTAAATTACATAAGCCTTTTTGCCCTTGGTTTTGCTTGACTACTACTAAGGTTTGCGGGAACTCAAGGATTCGAACCTTGTTCTTCGGATTTTCAGTCCGACGCATAGACCAACTTTGCTAAATTCCCTTGTTAGCTAATTGAAGGAAGCAAGACTTGAACTTGCAATCGGATGATATTTCACGCTGTCAGACTGTTTACGTCCATCCTTTTTCACCGCTGACAGACGGCTACTTAACAATCCCATTTCTGTCATTCCTTCAATTTAGCTGTTTTCTCTTATTTCTGCCTCAAAAATACTTAATTTTATTTGAAACTCAAATAAAACGACTCAAAAAATACTATTTTTCGACTTTCAAGGTCTCAACTTTCCAACATTTCATCATGTGATCCGTTTCACGTCCCATATTAAACCATTTGCCTATATAGTTTTCGTGCGCTTCTTGTTCTGGTAGGTTAATGGGGGTAACGAACCAGTCCTCATTGCCCTGTTCGTCTTTCAGATAGACTTTTACTATTGTTTTCATAACTCCTCAAATTTCCCAAGTTCACATTCTATAATTTCAACTTCACTTTCATTGGTATATAAACCATTTTCTTTGGCGGCATCAATAGCAGCATTTTCATAAAGAAATACACCGAAACACACTCTACTTGATTTTGTTTTCCAAATATCAGTTTGAAACAAAACGTATACTTTATTCTTCATCTCCCCACAGCTTTAATGCAAGTTCATAATTCTTCTGTGCCTCATTTACGGCTTTCTTGGCATAAGTAAGAGTGTAGGCGTGTTCTCGTGGATATTTGCCGGACTTCACACCTTCGTGGTATTCTTTAGCTTGTTCCAGCTTATGTTTGTAGAAATCGATACTTTCAGGCATTGAAAGATTGATCGTTTCAGCACGTTTTTCCCAATACTTGGCTACTCTTTCATGTTCGGCAGCCTTGTCGCTGAACTCAACACTTTTGCCCATATTGTTCCAAGAATCTTCTATCATCTTCCGGTGCCGCTTTTCACTATGATGTCCGACTTTGATTGGTTCGCCTAAAGAAAGGAAATCTCTATCTTTGTTCGAGCGATTGAAATACTCATTACTCTTTTGCGTTGCCGATGATGCCCATTCATGCCTGCGTTCAGCTCTTTGCTTCGCCCATTCCTGTACATTGAATCCGTCAGCCCGAACGATGGAGTAATAATAGAAACCATCTTTCTCGAAAATCAGATTAAAAACGAAACTTTCATTTTCTTTGCCGTACTTGGTTGTAACATTTATCGTTTCACCTTTCTCGTGCCTTTCATCGCACTTTGCCAAAAATACATTTGGACAGAATTTGTGATAAGTATTCATTGCTCTTATTATTTATAAATTTTTATATTTTGACATTCTTTTGATATTCAATTCCCAATCTGTTTTCACGTAATTCTCAACATCTTCTAAACTTCCAATCTTTTCGGGTATTGATGAACCACACATATAATATCCGAAACAACCATCTTTCTTATAGATGTATCCGTATGTCGTCCCTGATGGAGATTTGCAGATAGCTACTTTTTCTTTCATTGCTCTATGATTTATCCGTTATACATTGCAGATATCTCTTCTGCTTTCAATTCTTTGGTAAGCTCTCCATTCTTGTAGAAGCGTACAGCAACAACTCTCACCGTTTCTGACAAGAACCGACCACAATCATTGGTTAACTTCACTTTTAGCTTGCTTGCCTTGGCTAAACTTTTTGTACGCTTCTTTATTGTGTTTTTGAATCCGAAAACATAATCTTCGGTATCAATCTCAAATGAATATGTAGTGGAATACATCACTCTTTGAAGCTCTTTTGTTAGTTCTGTTACTTTGCTCATTTGTTCTCTTCTATTATTAGTCGTTATTATTTCCAAGAAGTTCTTGTAAAGCAGACTTATATCCGTCCAACGCCTGTTGTGTATATCCCAATCTGAATTTTTTATCTGCTGAAAGAGAGTCGTTGTTCAATCCTTTTTCAATAGCTTCAATGTTTGCTTTGTAGTATCTGATAAGTTCTTCTATTTTCATTGCTCTTTACTTTTACTTGTTATTAATAGGTGTTATTTTGACATTGTAAAGATACAAATAAATAATTGATTTACAATGGTTTATGCCTTTTGTATTTCATCGTAAAATACTGAAAGGCAAAGATTTAACTTTTACTTGCAGAAACGAAAAAGGCAGAACAGATTTCTCCATCCTGCCTTAATGCAAACAAATGTTCTATGAATATGAGAACAATAAAATTAACTTCAAACAAATGTAGGCGTAAACTCGATACCTAGCGCACGAGCGATGCGAAAGAAGCTCGATAATTGTATGTCTGCCTCCCCTTTTTCCACACGGGCGATATAGCTCTGTTCCTTACCGATTTTCTGTGCCAGCTGTTTCTGGGTTAATTTTAGTTCCTTTCGGCGTTCGCGGAGTATATCACCATAATACCATGCCATTGCATTTTCATTGAATTTCTCGCGAGTGGCCGTACCATTTTCTCCGTACTTTTCATCAAGCTGCTGGTTGGTCGTTTTGAGTTTCGCCAACTTTTTCTCATCTAACTGTATCATAACGCTAAGTCTTTTAAAATTCGTATTGCTTTGGCTATTTGCTTATTATAATCCTTTGTAGACTTCTTTAAAAATCCGTTAAGCAGAATTATTTTGGTTGATAAAATGACATTGCTGTTGTCAATCGCAAACAGCACAGTTCTATATTCATTAGAGCCGACCGATACACGCATTTCATACAAGTCTGTTCCATCCAAATGCTTTACATACTTTATGGGCAAAGCATACACAGTTTGTACAAGTTCAAATGTATACTCGAACTTATCCTTTACCCTTGTATTCAGACCATTATAAAACTCTTCAAATTCTTCAGTTTTATATATGGTTCTTATATCGGTGGTTTTACTTTCAACTGATTTCATGATGCAAATATAACTAATTAGTTATAATAAGACAAGCTTTATATCTTATTTCTCATTAAACCTTTTCATTACTCAAATACTTTTCTGTGATTATCTCAACCGATTTGCTTATCATGTAATCCGTATCGATTCCAAGCTGCTGGTAAAATAAAGCGTTTCCGGCAAGGCTTTCACTGGCAATCTGCAAGGTTCTGCGTTCTTCTTTGGTGAATCCGATGCGGAATGTGCGGAAAATGGATAATGCTTCTTTCAGATTTCCGGAGCGGAGTAGGGAAGTGGCTTTACTTGTTTTTGTCTGCATAATCTACAGTTTATATTTCATAATCTTCCGTTGGGTAAAATTCACGACCTTCAAAATCATCTGCTGTGAGAACGACTTCTTCGCAGTCTACCATTTCTTCTACCTTCTCAAAAGCTAAATCGTAATCTTCCGCTTCCACCTCTACTACTTTGGAGAGGGTTTCCACTACTTTTATTTTGTATTTCTTCATTTCACACCTCCTTTCTGTATTCCAGCGTGATAACCGTCAAGCCATATCAAAAGCTCTTTTGGCGCATGATAACCACTTAAGCGGTGACATGGTACTCCATTTTCAAATATTCGATTCCCGGTTTGGTTTGTGTCATGCGCCACAATTGCATAAGCGTTTCGGGTAAACGAGGAACCTGTTAGGTGCATATTGTTTATCTCGCAATATTTCTCTAACTGCTTCAATGCTTGCTTCTGTGTCATTTCTTGCCTCCTTTCTTCAATTCTTCAATCAGTGCATCAGCAAGTTTAACTCCCCATTCAGCAAACCGTGCAAATGTTATGTCTTTAGTCATAACTGGGTCACTGTTAGCACAAAAACCTTGTATGGCTGCTTTTGCAACTTCATACCTGCGTTGTTCCCAATCTATGACCTTATCAAATTCAAGCGCTGTTGCCGGTAGTATCCGACCATCACTCGTATGGTATGCTCCACATGAAATCCTCATCGTACCTGAAGAATTAACCTCCACTGTTTCTCCAGTAGCTTTAAGCTTTGCTTTCATTCTTTCGTTTTTCATTGCATTAATCTCTTGTCTTCACTTACACTTCCAATAAGCCATTTATCCCGTCTTTCTCTACACGCCTCTAAGGTAGGCGCACAACAAGAAAACAACTCACCGCTTTCAGTACGGTAATCGTACTGGTACATTCTCACTCTCTTACCTCTCAACCTGGTGTTGTAGGTACAATAATTCTCTTTACCGGGTTGGCATACGCTGCAACCGTTTTCATTTATTGAGTTCATAATCACTATATTTAATGTTTTGCATTCAATCTTTTTTCACTCGTATAAGCCACTACAAGCCCAGTCTCGTCATGCTGTATGGTGATGTACTTTTCACCCCTCTCTATAGTAGAGAAGTCGTACGGCGTACATAGCTTACCCAACACTTTGCCCAGTTGTTTCATCAGTGGGGCTCCGGGGCTAATCATTAAAATTAAATCCGCTTTCATAATCGTGTATATTGTGGTAGCCAGAAGGCTACCGGATTATTATATTTGTTCTTTCAACCACTGACGATAAATTCTGTCACAAATTGCTTCATCGCTTTCAAAAGGACCAGCAAGTGTATATATCACTTGTTCGGGTTCGCCATGAGGCTTAATTGTCACTTCGTATTCGTCTGGCCCACATGGGTTACGTGCTATTCGTTTACAACTAACTATTGCTTTATCATACTCTTTCATAATCGTATATATTGCGCAGGGCGAAAGCCCTGCTGATTAAACTTATCTTTTATCTATCACCAAATAATGCTCGCTCAAACACTTCACCCATTGTATTCTATACTTTCTTGAAGCACATCTAAATTCAATATCTCTTATAGCAGAAAGAATATCAGACACGCTTTCATTATAATATTTTGCGAGTATAGTTAGTACATGATAGCTTTCTTGCGGTGTAAAGTGCAAAGAACTTCTATATCTCTTTGCTGTCTCATATACTCTCTTTGAGAATGATTCAATAGTCTCAAAATCTTCTTTTCTATAATTAAAAAGGTCTGTTGCTTTCATTATCGTATATCTTTTAATTGTTATTATTGCTATCTTTTAGTATTATAAAGGTACTGATTTATAGGGATATATGCAAATTTAAAAACGGCTTAATCATTGATTATCAATAAATTAAACTTGATTTAACTTAAAGTCGGATATTTGACATATTCATTTCAATCGCGCTTTGTATGAATACCGTCCAATGATATGTTCAATACTTTTTTTATGTATTGACTTATCACAATTAGAAAATAATCCTTAACTTTGTTCATACTTTTAAATAGTAGATGCATGAAGAAAATTGTGACTTTATTTGCAGCCATACTTCTGTTATACGGTTGCGGAAGTGTTCCTTTGACAGGCAGAAAACAGATGCTGCTTGTATCTGACTCCGAAGTGCTTTCATCAAGTCTGACCCAGTATTCGGAATATATCAAGTCAGCACCGTTATCAAATAATGCGACAAAGAAAGCGATGGTGACGCGTGTCGGAAAGAAAATAGCCACTGCTACGGAACAATACTTGGCAAATAATGGAATGTCCGGCGAGGTGAAGAACTTCTCATGGGAATTCAATTTAGTTAAGGATGATCAAGTGAACGCCTTCTGTATGCCAGGAGGCAAAATCGTTGTGTATGAGGGATTGATGAATCTGGTTTCCTCCGATGACGAACTGGCTGTAGTTATCGGACATGAAGTGGCACACGCTGTGGCCAAGCATAGTAATGAGCGTATGAGCCAGCAGTTGGTTGCACAATACGGAGCGAAAATTTTAGGGGAGGCTCTTAGTGGAAAGTCTGCCGCTATACAAAAGGCTGGGAATATTGTCTATGGTCTTGGAGCACAATATGGTGTGATGCTTCCATTCTCACGCAAACATGAGACCGAGGCTGACCATATGGGACTTATTCTTATGACGATGGCTGGTTATAATCCGAATGTGGCCGTCACATTTTGGCAGAAGATGTCGGCGAGCGGATCAGGCTCAGTGCCAGAGATTATGAGCACGCATCCGAGTGATGCAACACGTATCAGTGACATAAGGAAACATTTGCCGGAGATGGAAAAATACAAGTAAACTTTAGGAAGTTAGTGTAAAATATCTGAGCAAAAACTACTTGGAAATAATAGCATAAAAAGACGTGATTCCATTTTGGTTCACGCCTAAGCAAGAGGGAACAAGCATTAAAGTGTTCTTATCTTATCCGTTAACAAAAAGATTGGCTGTCCGGGAGGATAGCCTTTTTGGTATATATTACAGACTACATCTCAAAAGCAAGTTGTCTCCAATTTATCCGATTATTTGGAAGACTTTCATTACATATTGTACCAATAAATAAGATATTTTACTCCTACATTATCTTTAAAAATGTTTCCACCATTTGCTAAAGACAATATTTATTTCTACATTTGAATTTTAACTAATCAAACAATATCACTAAATGTAAGAATATGAAAAAGTTTTTATTTGCCATATTGGCATGCACAATTGCACTTGGCTTTACATCATGCAGAGAGAAAAAAGCAAAAGACAAGGTTAAGGATCGTGTAGAAAATGTAAAGGAATCTGTTGAAGACGCACTCGAAGAAGCACAAGAACAGATTGAGGAGGGAGCAGATGATGTGAGGAAAGCCCTGGATGAAGCCGGGGATGAAATTGAAAAAGCAAAAGAAAAACTGGAATAAGAGTTGTAAAAAAGGCCGTCCTAATTTTATACAGTAAAGATCCACCTAATTTAAAAACATTATGAAAAAGATTAATTTACTACTGCTTTTTCTCCTATTGGCCTGCACCTTGCCTGCCCAGGATGGCATTTCCATCTTTATTGGCAGAGCCAACCGCTACGCAGCCGTGGAACTTTCTGATTACAGAAAGCGCCTATGTCTGGAATACAATATTTCAAACCGTTCCTTGGACGATTACTACAGACGCTGTGGGAAGGACTGGGGGAATGTAGGAATTGCACTTGAAATAGCCAGGACTTCCGGGAAAAAAATGCGTGACGTCTGTGATTATTACAACCGGTATCAACGTTACGGATGGAACCGTATCCTTGTGGAAATCGGCATAAATCCGGGAAGTGTGTATTATACCCCTTTCTATGACAGAGTCCATCACCATAGTGACTGCTGGTATGAATATTATAATTCATACTGTGAACGCCATGACAAATTTCACCATAAGAAACATAAATACAAAAAGCCGAAGAGACACCACAAGAAGCACTATCGGCATTACGATGACGATGATGACGACGACGACGATTGATTGGAATAAGATCTAAACACTGAAATATAAAAGAGGGGACAAGCATTAAAGTGTGCTTATCCCCTCTTGATTATTGGTCTAAATTCTATCTGATTCTTTTAAAATTTAAATCGTATATGGAAACAATAATCAATCTTTTGCTTGATGTACGGTAAGTTGCGGGAATGGGAATCCTATTCCTTCTTCATTGAATGTAGTATAAACCATTTCATTGATATCATACAGTACACTCCAGTAGTCAGCGCTTTTTACCCAGACGCGCACCGTAATATCAACGCTGCTTGCACTCAATGAACCTAAGACAATAAGGGGAGCCGGTGTATCCAATATACGGCTGTCTGCATTGATTATGCGCTGTAAAACGGCTCTGACTCTCTTTACATCCTCACCGTATTCAACACCGAATACCCATTCAACACGACGCTTGTCCTGCTTACTGTAATTAGTGACGGCATTACCACTGAGACTTCCATTAGGTACATAAATCATGCGGTTGTCAAGAGTGGAAAGTATAGTGTGAAATATCTGTATTTCCTTTATCGTACCACTTACTCCCGGACCGTCTATGTAGTCACCTACTTTAAACGGTTTGAAAATAAGTATAATCAGTCCACCGGCAAAATTTGAGAGATTACCGGACAGCGCCATACCCACAGCTACACCGGCAGATGCGAGTAACGCCGCAAAACTGGTGGTCTCCACACCGAGTTTGCCGATTATGGCAAAAGCAAGAATCATGTTCAGCAGTATCTTTATCAGACTCTTCAAGAAGGTTTGTACACTGGTTTCAATCTTCCGTTTTTCGAATAGCTTGGCTACTAATGCACTTATCTGTTTGATGATGAAACGTCCGATTACATAGATTAAAATAGCGATTAATATATCCTTACCGGCATCCATGCCAAAATCCACCAACTTTTCCAATGCCTGTTCCAGTTTTCCTCCAGTAGTAGTTGTGTCCAATAAAAATAAATTCATTTCTTTACAAATAAAATAAGATTATAAAAACAGAGTTAAATTCAGTATGCAAAGATAACCAAATCTGAATGGCTACCACACATATACAATCTGTATTTATTCACAAGAAAAAAGACAAAACTTATTTTCATGGCTTATTCCCTTTCAATAATTCCGGGCTATCGTAAATATTACTGACGATTGTCATAGTCTGCCATTCGCCTAAAGGTTTCATGCCGACTTCTTTTTCAAAATCGAATTGTAACGCGAATGTAGCAAGTTCTTTGTTCCACAATACAAGAGCTATATGTTGTTCACACATAAGTATGTCGCCTTCATAGATTTCCTTTTCATCCTTATCGCATAAGCCCGTGAACTGACCTAACGTCTCTGGACGTACAACTGAAACCTCATCATCGAATAATTCGATAGCTACACCTATCTTATTGGTAATTTCATAATCACTTTGTGAGCCTTGATATATAATACATCCATTTCCAATATGAATTAAATCGCCATACACCCATTCATTATTATCAACACTTTTCCCTCTGAACTTTATTTCACGCTTCATAATCAATATCTTTTCTCGTTTTTAGTCAATCAGTTCAAATTCGTAAGCAAATACATAAGGGTTAGACTCCCATGTACCTTTGCCAGAAACTTTATCTATGAGGGCGGCAAAGGCTTCACGAGGGGTGCAATAAGGTTGAATGTCCCCTTTATAATAATAAGCATCCATAAAATGTGTATCTGCACTTCCGCATTGTCCTTTATAAATTCCTTCTTTCAAGCAATCTTTATCGGAGATGTCTTGCAATCTTTCGATTTTGATGTTGGTAATGCGGATATGGTGGGGCATAAGGTCAGCGCGGACAAACATCTTATTTTTCCAACCGGATGCGAATTTAGTTTTAGTATAAAATCCTATTCCGTCCCTATCATTAAGTGCAATTTCGGGATTCATCCCTAAACTTTCATAACTTTGCGCAATGGAAAGAACTTCACCAACCTTGTATTTTGGTAATATCTCGCCCATATCAAACTCTCTTTCATCTGCATCATACATACAAGGCCAACCAACAATCTTTTTATCAGAATGGCGTCTGTGTATATTGAATCCGGCAACCCATTCTCCTTTAAAAGTTCTTGGACATTTGATTATTCTTCTCGTCATAGTCTTCCGACCATCCAATACGGCTTGGGTTAAGCTGTATTTATCATTAAACATTATTTTCTTAGCCATATCATATAAGTTTTAACGCTTCTTGTATTCCTGCTTCCAGTGCTTCCTCGTAGGTATCCCATTTACCACCATCATTCGGGCCTTTAGGCATACAAAGAACTTCCGTACCGTTATCAGCCTTACTTATTTCGTAAGAATAGCCGGATGCAGTGTTATATATGCAGATATGCAGGTCCTTGGTTTCACGCAGCCACCTTTGAGCCACCGATTGAGGTGGAACAGATAGGTATTTATAACAATTATGCAAAGTAGAAACATTTATAAAATATTTCCTTTGTGGAAACCCTTTCTCTTTCAGCATCTTTGCTGTCTCTAATGTTACAAGTTCTTCTGTCATAACTATATAAATAATGCGGTTATTGAAACAATAGTCATAATGAAAAATATCAATGCAAGACATTTCCATATTTTTGCAGTAGCCTCCAAACCGTGTTTCTGCTTGTCAAACTCGCTTAACGCATAATTCAAAGCCTCGTCTTTCAGTCCTTTAAACTTATCATTCAAAGCCTCGGTTATATCGTCTGCGATAACATGCTTCACCTTTTCTGACACGGATTCCGGATATCCTCTTTCCTCATAGTTCAATTCACTCAACAAGTCATGATGAAATATATAAGGTATTCCGTTCACTTCGTAGGAAAGTTTGATACCGCTTTCTTTGACGTATTTCAAGAACCTTTCCTCAGCAATCTCATTTACCCTTTCCTGGTTAAATTCTGCCTTCTTCTTTATCTCGTTAAAATATTCCTCGTCAACAATTACACAGTTGTTTTCAAGCTTCATTACATGTGCTTTCATTCTTTTTCTTTAAAGTGTTCAATCAGTTCGTCTACGGTAGCCTTGTGCCACTTTTCAAATAGTATTTCCGGCTTGTCTTGGTAGTGCATGCCAACTTTCAGATATTTGCAAAGAAACCATTCATCACCATCTGTAAACCATTGATGTATATCTACATCATCTCTCAATGCGACAATGGCGAGAAACAAAGACTCGTTGGTTCCGCAATTAATACTTCCATGTTTTTTCAAAGGATGCCCATTCCTTATCACATGGTTCTCTTGAGAGAGTAAAAAGAACCTTCCATTGTGACACATAACAAAATCATACTTGTTGTCATCATCATCTGCATAATATTCAGGCTTACCATGTGAATAGCCCAAATATTCCAGTTTCTTCCGAAGCTCCGGTGTGTTTTTGCGTATAAATGCTGGTATTATAAATCCCATAGTTATTCTCCTTTCTTTATAATCAAATTATCGTTTCCATCAAAATCATAACAATCCGGACAATAGGCTTTATCCCAATGCAGAAGCCATCCACTTTCCGTTGCTATATGTCTTATGATCTCTTCCGTATCGTGCCACATCTCATCAGCTACACGTCCGCAGCAGTCACATTTGATGTTATAAAATTCTTTCTTTACTATCATGGCAGTCTCCTTTCTCCTTAATCCGTTCCAGTACATCCTTGTTGGCTTCTAGTATCTCATCGAAAGAGGGGATGGGCATCCAATGGGTAAGGCCTAATCTTTCTTTATTAACATTTGCCCCAGTTTCCCATTCACCCAAAGATGAAAGCTGGCAAATAAGGAAGCCATAAGCCCCTCTTGTCAGAACCACGGTATTCTTTTCTGGCAACCGTTCCTCAACGCTTATCCACGGGGATTGCTTTGCCTGCCATTCTGCACCAGCGATAAACGACTTATAACTTTGATGGTGCATTCCGTTAGAAAATGCACCAAGAACAGATGCATCTTCACAAGTTGAAAAACCATTCTGATGTTTTATTGCTGCTTCTTCTAAGGTCTGTTTCATAATCAATGACTTTTAATTTTCTTGTATTTACCACACTTCTTGCAGAAGTAGTGACGTACGGTGTACCAACTGCTATCGCCCCAATCATCAACAACTTCTACTTTCCTTTCAAATAAGAATTTCCACTCATGGCAGCAGAACCATTTCTTTATTATAGCATCAATTAGGCGTTTCATAAACAATTGTTCTCCTTTACAATTCTACCATCATCTTTCAAGGTGTATATATCCCCTTTATACGCCAAAGCGCAACACCATTGGTGGGCATACTTCAAATACTGATGCAACTTGTATCTATATGGGTATTTCAGCATCTTTTTTCTTATTCTTCGTTTCATTTCCTTTTTGATTTAACCTTAATCGGATTACTCTTTGTCCCCGTACCGAACCACTCCAAACGGTAGCCATGTATCCGGAGCCAATACTTAAAAGTAGGAATATTCATATGTTTCATATATTTCTTGTTATGAGCAAAAACCACCGGTTTCCGCTCGTGTTAATACTTCATGTGCAGAAATGGCCTCTTTTTGCACATGTTAATCTCAATTCATTTTCCTTTTTCTATTTCTCTCGCTCTGTACCTCTGCCATACACATCTTGCACCATGACGCTTTCAAATGGTATTCCTTACCGTTACGACGGGCTATTCTATCGAAGAACCTGGATAATGGAAGTGCTCTACCGCAACGAGTGCACAGTTTACGCTCCACTCCGTCAACAACCACCCGGTTACGGGGTTTCCTCCTCACAATCTCACATGGTCCGCATTCGGACGCACCGTACCTCCTGCAATATGCAAGTGAGTGCTTGCCGCACTTGGCGAAGGAGGTGCAATCCGAACGGGGAACTATCTGGTGAATGTTCATACTATTTGCCTTTTTCTATAGATTCTATTGCCAGGAATATCTCATATATAACCTGTGGTAAAATCGCATTGCCGTATGCTTTTATCGATTCCTGCCGCCACTTTGAAAAGGAAATACCGTCCAATCCGGTAAAAATCCCATCATCTCGGCTACAAACTGGGGATTGAGTTGGGAAGTTTTCCCACCGTTCTGCGAATGATGCTCTCCTAACATTACCGGGAGGTTGCACAGAGCATCCGTCCTCATTTTCCCGTTTTTTCTTTTCAATGCTTGTGGGGAAACGGAGGGTTGATAATCCCTCGCTGCTGGAGTCGGAAGTACCCCCGCTTTCATCAAGTCGTTCAGACGTGCTGAATATCCTTTGCCCTGCACACACGTCTTTCTGTCCTCTGCCAATTTCCTTGCTCCTCCGCTCGCATCCCCGCAATATGGTGTCGGCAATAGTTTCACTGGATAAAACTCCGTCTTTCCGTTCTCGTTGCACCGTTTCAGACCCTGCGTCTGTACTGTCGGTAGCAGCTCGCTTTGCGATGAACCACACCCTGTCTCTCCTGTGCGGTGCTCCGACGGCACAAGCCGGAATAACAACCGGTTGGACGGAATATCCTTCATGTTCAAGGTCGTTACACACTGTTTCGACGACATATTCCTGCCGATGCAATATTCTTTTTCTGTTATCTTCTCCGAATAGAGTTTCTTCGCTTCCCAACGAAGTTTCACTGCCTGGCTGTACCATCGAGAGGATTCCAGCAACGTTTTCACCAACAACCCAATCGGGCTGAATCTCCCGTATCGCTCGTAGCATTTCCGGCCAGAGATAGCGGTCATCGTCCGCTCCCTTTCGCTGTCCGGCACAAGAAAAAGGCTGGCAGGGGAAACCTCCGGTGAGGACATTGATTTTTCCCCGCCACTCTGTAAAATCTGTTTTCGTGATGTCTTCATAACTTTTGCTGTTTGGAAACCAATAATCAAGTATCTTTCTCCCGAACGGGTTTATCTCGCAATGGAACACGTTTTTCCAGCCCATTATCTCGGCAGCTATTTCTGGACCGCCAATGCCACTAAATAGAGAACCGTGTGTTAATCTTTCACTCATTCTTCTGATTCTTTAGGTTTTCAATCAGACGGTAATTTTGCCCACTCGCGGAACTTGGCGTCGAAGTCGTCCATGTCCCTAAACATATCCATCTTCGAGTTCTCTGTCTCTACGAGTGAGGAGAATTCCAGGAAGTACATGTCGGCGCTCTTGACAAAGCTGTTATGAATCCTTTTCAAATTTCCGAGTAGTAACCCTTTGGCGTTCATCAGGTCTGCCGCTTCCTCCACCAGCATGTTGGCTTCACAGTTCAGTATGTGTGCGGCTGAAAGAAGGCTGGTCAATCTGTCTATGCTGCCATCAGCCTCGGCAGCTTTAATCAAATCTTTCTTTGGTTTCATTGCTCTTAGTTTTATTAGTCCCATCGTATATGTAAAAATAACCAAATTTTATTTGAAATTCAAATAAAATAATATCTATTTTCGTGTGCTTAACTTAGTATAACTGTCATCTCCTGCGGCTGCTCCCGAGCAGGGGAATGACATTAAAACTCTTGAACCTGTCAATCAGACGTCCTTCAAACCGTTTCTTGAAATCACCGATGTTCAGATTGCTGGTGATATGGTATTTCTTCCCGAACTGCTGGTAAATCTCATAACGCGCATAGAGAAATTCGTCTATCACGCTGTCAAGACTGGTACCGTAGCTCTTCTGATTCTCGGTTTCCAGACCTATGTCGTTCAGACAGATATTGAACGGGGCGGGCTTGAATCCTTTTGACTGCCCCTCGTTGTAGGAATACAGGTCTATGTGTCCGTTCATCTTGTAGTAGTTCATCATCTGTGTTACGGATAGATTTTCAAATACATTCGGATTCTGTGTCAACTGTAGATAGTCAGCGAATATCTGCATAATGATGGTTTTCCCAGTTCCGGGACTTCCGACAAGAAGCAGGTTCTTGTGCACCTTATAGCACTCATTAGGAAATACCCTTTCTGCCATACGGCATCCGTTGAAGTAGTAGAGCAGGAAAGACAGTATTTTGGAGTTATGTTCGTCCACTTCAAACTCTCTGAATTCCCGTCCCATGTAGTCATTTCCGAGCTGCCTGATAAAATCAGCATGTGCACGAAATTCACTAGGATTGTTCATGTCGTACTTAAAATCTTGCAGAATAGTCTTTCTGTGCCTCTCCAGCAGATTTCCTATCTGTATCTGACTCAGCTTCGCTGCGAACGACTTTTCCTGTTGAATTTGTTGCAGTTGTGCTGAAAGATTTTGCTCTTCGTTTGTCATCTTCTTGCTTTTTAAGGTCAATATCAAGCCATCTCGAAAAATGCGACATGGCATCTTTAGGAGATTTTTGGATCTCTCCCTCGTTTTGCAGTTTTGCGAAAAAACGTTTCAAATACTCGTAGAATGTTTCGATAGTAAACTCTTTATATCCGGCAGAACGGATATTCATAACAAATGACTCTATCCACGACATATTCGATGCGAGTTCGTTATAGCATTCCTTCAAAGGCTTATCGAAAATATCCGATGGAGGAAATTCTTCTTGTGCCTGCGCATTAGAGAGAGAATTATTATTATCATTTACATTATCAGGCTCATTATAGTTAGCTTTGTTATCACTTGTTAGATTTGTTACGTTTTGATAGCATGAGTTAGCTTTGTTATCACTTGTTAGATTTTCGGTAGGCGGCTTGTATCTATTAGCCATCCCTTTTTTACCAGCTTCACTTCTTTTGGAAACAAGGCATTCATACTTGTTGTTGTTGGAATCTATCTGCTTTTTGATGAAAGAAAATGCCATCTTAGACAACGGTTTCAGCTCCGACAGTGTCCCCGATGCAGCATACCTAATCACTGCATCGTACACTTCAAGTCTGACCTCCGATGGATATTCCATAAGCACTTCTTGCCACTCTACATAAAAGACAAAAGATTTCCTTTTCACTTCATTTCCCATTTTCAGTTTCGTTTTGAAATTCAGTTATTTATAGATGTAAAGTTACGTTTTAAATAGGTAATTTGCCAATATATCAAACTGAATATCAATGTCTTAAACATAGTTTATCAGTAACCTTTTCTTTGCAAAGCCATGTCTTGTTTTGCAAAAGAAATTTGCGTTCTGATGTTATCCCCAGCATGTACAAGGGTTCGGTTTATCCGGTCAAGCCAAGTAACAAGCTGATTAGCGGTAACGCTTTGTGCTGCAACAAATTTCATGGCAACGGTGGAAGGAACACGTGATATGAACTCCATGTGATTGGCATATACATTCGCTACTACACTATCTTGATAAGCCTTAGCATCTGCAAGGAGCTTGCCTGAACGAGCTAAGTAAACGTTTATATCAGTAAGGCGTTCTATAAGTTCCTTTGGATTGTCGCTTGCGGCCGTCTCTAAAAAGGACTGCATTTCTTCTATCTCCTTTATGACAGGAGGCAGGGGGCAGCCGTTAATGAGGCAGTTGCCGGACCCATCGTTTTTAGGACAATATTTACAGTTTATCTCCATACTTGCTATTCAATTCATGGTTTATAAATTCTCTGTTTGTCATACATCATCCAAATAATCAGTTACTACTTTCATGAATTCATCAAAGGACCGACAGACTACATATTTGTTTCCGGCGGCTTCACATTCTTTCTGCCATTCTTTTTGCGCAGGTCTTTGGTATTCACCAGGCTTTTTCATTTCCACACACAAAGCTCCATAGAAGCGGTTGCTTTTTAAAAGGATTAAATCGGCAACGCCGGGGAGCATCCCTTCATCTTTCATATATGCTCCGTTCCTTGCGCTTCTTCTGGCTGCGTTCGGAACAGCAAACAGCATATCTTTCAGTTTGGGGTATTCCAACCTAAACCACTTTACACAAGCACACTGTATCCTATGCTCATCGTTTGCCGGCTTTTTGTATGATTTAGCTTTGGATGCAAGTTTAATCATCTCCTCGTATGTCATCGCTTTCTTTGTCTTGTGGGGTTACTACTGTATCTTTTCCGGTCTTGTCAACTACAACCTGCTTTCCTCCTACGGTAATGGTTGTCTTGCAGCCTTCCGGGAGTGACTGAATGAAATTACGAACAACGGGAGAGTTGGCGTTTTCGCTAATAGTATCTGACATTGATACTTCTGCACTATACGGATATACATCCATAATGGCAGTTTCCGCTACCGATGCAATCTGATAGTCAGCCATTGTACCTTTCATTCCTTCGTCCAATTTCTTCACTGCGTCACGCAAGTCGGCAGCCTGCACCAATACCTGGGTAGAGGTTTTCTTTTCCGCACCGCTTTTCTCGTCCAGTGTGATGAAAACCAGTTTACATTTAAACCAGCGGTCGGCAGCTTCCTCCTCGCTGGGGAACAATTCGCTATAGTTGGCACGTTTGATGTCCGATACGGTGAATTCTCCCGAAATAAACGGTGTCATCTCTTCGATGATACGTGCTTCCGCTTCCGTAAAACTGAGTGCGTCTACCAGATAAGGTTCGGTAACTTTTTTGTTCATTCCGTTTTCCATTGTTTTTTCATAACGGATTTTGCATTCAAACCAAGTATGCATCATAATTAATTCTTTTAAAGTTTTATATTCAACGTTTATTCATTTATAGTGGGAGGTGCAGGATTCGAACCTGCATGAGTGGTATTTTTGCAGTTCACTGATTTCAAGTCAGCTCCCCTAAGATGTCTCGTAGGTTACCGGCTTGGATATTAACGGTTATCCTAGAATTTTGCACCTTACATCTTGATTAGCGTCTGCCATTTCCGCCAACCTCCCATTTGCCGCCCTATCTTCACAGACCGGGAAGGCATAAAGTTTATAAAGAAATGAATCTAAAATTATCCTCACCGTCCGATTCTTCCTCCGGCATATCATTACCGAAATCCATCGGTATGAACCAATCTGAAATATAGTCTTGCATGATTTAATCCTCCTTTTGGCTACTTAGCCATTCTTTATAATCTTTCTCGTAATATTGGGGTATTATACCTTTCCTCATAAAGTCTATGTATTCTTGTACAGTACAATCATCCCAATCAACTCCGTTGTCTGGTATATTTTCCGTTTCTGATGTACAAAGAGTGTATTCAAATGGATTATACCCACTGTTGAGCCCATATTCTTCAACTATATTGATTACATTTTCATCGGTGGTTATTTGTTTGATTTCACTTTCAGCCACACACCCGGATATTTCAGAGTGTTTGCCAAGTACTTCACCGAAGTAAACACTGATTTTGTTATTCACTAAGTATTCGACATCTTCTGTATCTGCAATAAATACTCCTTCAAGATTGCCCATCCTTCCGCAATCGAAGTCCATTTTAAATAATGTTTTCATTTAATCCTCCAGCTCTTTTATAATTCTACTAATCAATTCTTTTTTCCATCCTTGAATAAATCCATTTTCGTCAATATTCATAATGATGTAGTCGCCATATCCTTCATCTTCCGGGCACATGATGGATGGAACGTAACCCTCATGCTCAACAATGATGTTGTCATCTTTATCCGTAACTGTATAAATGCCATCATCACATACCTTATAGTGAACTTGTGCGGTAAAACCTTTTTTCCAATTAGTGATAACTCCATTGTTGATGTCGATAATAGGTCGCCAGCGGTATTCATTATCGGCATGGATAAATTCAGCACAAGGAATAGTTGGCGGATTTTCAGAATCACTAACTCCGTTTACTTCTGCGTCTTCCCAATAGCGTACACCTGCATCCACTTTCAGGTAGACCGCTTCAAACTCGGTTGGTTTGCTGATTGTAATTTTCATTGTTCTATTTTCTTTTGAATTTTCTTTATCATGTTTCTGAATTGCCTTGCCTTATCTGCTTCGCAAGGTTTGGTAGCGGTCTTGTCTATCAGATTTGCACTATATTCGAGCATTCTGACAATAGAATTCAAATCTGTATTGCATAGGGTATCTGCAAGTTCAATCTTGTCGAAATCAATATTATTATCATTCATGAAGTCGCCAAGAGCGATTATATTTTCACGAGTTGTGGTAACAGTAAAAGTTCTCGTCAGAAGCTCCGGTTCCAGGGCTTTGGCTTGCTCGACAAAGGCAGGTGATTCATTAGTGACATGCTGTCTGGCTCTTGCAAATGGATTGACTGAATTCTGCTTGGCTCGTTCCGCTTCCTCTTTCATCTGCGCTTCTTCAGCAGCCTTTTTTTCCTGCTCTGCCTTGATGCGCGCTTCTTCTGCTGCTTTGGCACGCTCACGCTGCTCCTTCAGACGGTTGGCATACTGGATGGTAGATGCGATATTGAGCGTATCCATGTAATAGGTACGAAGGACATCGAAATCAACACCGAACGTTCTCAATGTTTCAACATCTTGGTCTATTCTCTTTAGGATAAGGTCTATATCAGTACATACAGCTTTCATACTTACAGTCTTATTCAACCATGCGTCTTTGAAGACCTTTTTGAAGTCAACAAGGTTTGCATTCATTCCGTCAAAGTAGGTGCGAATGTCAGTCAGTTTCTTGTCTTTGTACTGTTGCTCGTTCTGCTTGACTACCATATCAATCTTGGCAGAGCATTCGCCGATAAGCCTTACTGTTTCATTTACTATTTCCTTGAATTCTCCAAAAGGTTTCATAAACTCCTTTTCAATTTCAAGACGTTTGGCATTGAGTGCTTTTGCCGCCTTGTTGAGAGCTGCCTTGTCTTTCTTCGCTTGGTCGATATTCTCATCGTTATAATTGTAAATATCATACATTGGCAAAGCGGCTTTTACCATATCTCTGATTTGAATTGCGTTGGTAGTAAGACTACCTAACGTCTTTTCACTGACGACCAGTTCAAGATCGCTTTCCTGGATTGCTATCTGTGTGTCCATTGTTCCATCATTTTTAAGTTCTTATTCCTAAAAGACTCGTATTATTCCTTAGTTTTTAACCACTGAAGAAAAGATTCGTGTTGTTCTTTAGTTTTTAGCCACTGAAGGCATCTTTTATTTTCGGGTACAGTCAGTTGTGCAACAACCCCAAGCATTTCATCAAACGATAATTGACCTGTACTTTTATCATCAACGTGTAGGTCAAAACATCCGTTATCAAGTTGTTTGATTATAATATCCGGTTTCATCATTCTACATCAATCAGTTCTTTGACAATATCATCAGCCACACGGATGCGCTTCTCCATTTCTGCAAATACCGCTTCATCCGGTAATATTCTTACAATATGAATAGGAGTATTTTGGAAAGGATTGTAAACAACAAAATCAGTCCATTGCGCACCAGTACACATCATGTGAGCCATACATTGGTAGAAATATTCAAATTTGGTATCAAGCAGCGATTTATTGTCGTATATTTCACTTCTATATTTCATGAAAGTACTTTGAATCGGGCATTTGATTTCCAAACAGCCTTTTTCACCGGTTTCTTCATCATAATAATAACCATCAGGGCTACTTGCGAAATGCTCTACAGTAGGATGCTTACATGACCCTGTTTCAACAATATGTCGACCTGTGATTCTCTCATATAGTTCTCTGGCATTTTCTTCCTGATCTGTTCCCCATTGCATGGATTTGGTATTAATACAGACCTGATGCAAATATTTCTCAAACTCGACATCATCATTAACAATTTCAGGATTCATATCCCTTTCTGATGCAACTTGATAAATATAAGTTTTGGCTGTATCGGAGAAATAATCAGTTCTTCCTTTTTTCATTAGCAATCCGACCTGCGACCCGGTAAAATTACCGAGCCGCTTGCGGAACCATTCTATAGAATGTTGTACTTCCATTATAATAATGACTTTCGAGCAGGTTTATTATTCGCGTAATCTTGAGTTTGGTTTGCGGATTGCTCCGGTTGGGGCTGCTCTTTGACACCTGCGGCTTTTGCAGCAATCTCGGCAAGTTTGTCTTTCGTGCCTTTATCCTGGATTTCTTCATATTCTGCATCCTGAATATCATCGGCTTCTTCTTTGGTGATTAATCCCATCGAGATTTCCGGGCAATAAACACGCTGCCAGAAAGCGGCCGCACGATAACGGAGCATCTGGCTTGGCATTGACTGCCATTTGGAACCGTTCTTCTTGGTCCAGCCTTCTTTTTCAGCCATCCCCATGGTAATCCAGTCACCATGAAGCGGCTCCTTGTGGTCTTTGTCGGACGACTCGTAAGCAATGCAGCGGCATCCGTACTCCAGCGTACCTTCTTCTCCTTTAAACTCATAACGGAGTGGGGAGAAACGACCACTCGCGTTAATAGTGGCAATCAGAAACTTGCTACTGAAAGCAGGGTTGCCATGCACGATATAAAGGTTCTGCATACACATAAGAGGATTACAGCCCATTCTCATAGCCATATCTAAAGCTATTACACAGTTGCCTACGTTGCCTTTGTAAGTGTCAGGCACGATGGTGCTTGTTGTGTACATGTTAGCCATACGCTGCATAATTTCAAATTGTTTCACAGTCTGACCTACTGGTGTCATTGCAAACTCTGCTGCTTGCTTTGCTTGGATAATCTGTAACTCGGTTACTTGTTTCTGTTCTTCCATTACTCTTGTTTTTTAAAGTTCAACAATATCTTGGTATTCCTTGAAGGGTGCAGAGGCGCATCCTTTCTTCTTCCAACTCATATTCGCTGCAATAAGAGTCTCTTTCGGCTATCTGGCTTTTCACTTCGTCAATATCCTCTTTGATTAAAGCGATAATCTCCTCTTTCAGTGAATAACCGTATTTTGGCAGGTATTCAAGTTCGCTGGATTCAACTTCCGCAAGCTCTTCTTCAAGCCGTGCTAATTCTTCATTCATAACGATTCCCTTTGATATGTTTCGTAAACGATGCCGATAGCTGCCAATATTTCTTTGAAGCGTGCGTTCTGCTTGATGGTGAAGTTCACTAGGCTGGCTTCACTCTGTTTCTTTTCCGCATATTCTGCAAGTTCTTCATGGTTCATGGCCAGCAGTTCCTCTTTTGTTTTCATTTGTCCTACGGTTTAAAGTTGTCAATTTTCAGCCTTGTATTCTTTGTATGTGGTTTTCAACATACAGATGCAACCAATGAACATTATGCCGAATATCACGATGGACACTGCCTTTATCGGAGATTCAACTATCATTGCATGAATCAACATACATAAGGAGCCAAGGCATAAAATTCCGCTGATTATAATCTGTGCAAATTCAAGTGTTCCTTTCATAACTTATTGATTATTAATTTCTTTATTTGATATAAAGTTAACTATTTTTACTTTGAGACCCAAACGTTAAAACATTTAAAATCAATTACTTAACTTAGTATAACTATTTGACTTTCAAATAATCAATATTTCAAAGAAGCATGTTTTAGTACATCATAGGCATTACAGAACCATTTACCGTTTTGCTTATGTGTCCTTTTCTCTGCACGGATTAATCCGCTACCGATTAATTTCGTCAGCCTTGACAACCCACCGACAATATCGGCAGCTTCATCGCGCCCGAAAGTCTTGTTGTTCAATACGATTTTTAAAACATCTTCATTTAGCATAGAACTGAACTTTTATATTATTGCGTCCTTGAGTCGCTTTACTTCGGTAATTTTACATGTTGTTGCGATTTTGCGTGCACGTCATCTCCATAGATTTGTATCTTTTCATTTTCTGATATATCCAAGTGCCTTTGTTATCATACTATATCAATCAGGTAGTTGATGTATTTTATGTTTATTTCTCTCTGATTACAGTAATGATTTTCTCCTCTCTATTTAAAGAGGTTCTTAGGGTTATACCCATAGCAGTTGACAGACTTGTGCAGATAGATTTTACAGAAAGCATCTTTTCTATTGGAAAATCAGCAGCTTCTCCTTTTCCCAATGCTCTAATAGTAGGCATCATTTTTATTTTTTTATTTACCATAAATGTAGTTTGTTGATTTGTTTTCTTATTTTTGTATTGCAAAGATACATATATTATCTAATTAGTTAGATATAATATCTTATTTATTAGAGGTGATAACATTATTTAATATTTACTATGGGATTAAAGGAACGCATCATGCAGTACATCTCTTACAGAAGAATGACAGTACAAACGTTTGAATTTGAAGCACATCTAAGTAATGGTGCTGTTTCCAAAATGGGTGATAATACTAGAAAAAGCACATTAGATAAAATATCTAACGCCTTCCCTGATTTAAACAAAGCGTGGCTTCTAACAGGAGAAGGCGAAATGATACACCAATTACCATCATCATCTAATCCTATTATAAGCTATACAGCAGGAGTTCCTTATTATAATGTAGACTTCATAGGGGGATTTGATCTAGTCTTGAATGATCAGACTATCAATCCGGAATACCTAATTGATTTCAAACTATATAACGAGGCGACTTGCTGGTGTAATGTAACCGGGCATTCCATGGAACCAGAAATTGCTCATGGAGATATGATTGCCCTGAAAAAAATAGAGGATTTTTCATTTATTCCTTTTGGTGAAGTGTATGCCATTGTTACAACAAATGAAATGAGAACAATAAAAAGGATTGGCCCAGCAACAAATCCAGAGAATTATTCACTGATACCAACAAATAAGTCTCCTGAATATGGAGTACAGGAATTGCCTAAGCGAATGATTAGGCATATATACCATGTTTTGGGCTGTATGAAACGACTTTAGCATATAGAACTTAAATCAACTATATTATGGATTTCAAAGATAACATTATACAGATAGCTGAAAAGATAGAAAAGCAGAAGGATGCGATAATGACGGAGGAAGCTACAAAAAATGCTTTCATTATGCCGGTAATCGCTGCTCTGGGATATGATATATTCAACCCGTTTGAGGTCGTTCCGGAAATGGATTGCGACCTAACAAAGCGTGGAGACAAGATAGACTATGCGATTATGAAAGGCAACCAGCCGATACTTCTTATCGAGTGCAAGCATTGTTTACAGAAACTTGATCTGCATAGTACGCAGCTCTCCAAATATTATGCGGCCTCAAACGCACGCTTCGGAGTGCTAACCAATGGAATTGAATACAGATTCTACGCGGACTTGGATAAGACTAATATCATGGACGAAAAGCCATTCTTGGTTATTGACATGACAGACTTGTCGGATGAGGATATAGAGCAGATGAAGAAGTTCCATAAGTCATACTTTAATGAATCCGACATTCTTGATACTGCGCAGGAGCTAAAATACTCTACAGAAATCAAATCCATCTTAAACAATGAATTCGCATCTCCGTCTTACGGCTTCGTACGTTTCTTGACGAAACGTGTCTATACTTCAGGGCAGGTCACTCAAAAAATGGTAGAGCTATTCGCACCGATAGTAAAAAAGTCAATCAATACGGTAATCAATGACATTATCCAGGATAGGCTTGATTTGGCAGGTAAGACAATTCCGGCAGAAAGCAGCCAGATGTCCTTAGAAGAACAGCAGAAGGCGGAAGAACTGGAACAAGGCAACGGAGTTGTAACTACGCAAGAGAAATTGGATGCTTACAATATTATCCGGAATATTTTATGCAATAAATTTAGTGCTGAATCCATTATTTACAAGGACTTTAAATCATATTTCGCCATAGGTGTCGGAAATGCTTCATATTGGTGGGGATGTCGTCTGGCGTTTGGAAGCAGAAAGAAGAACATGTATTTCCCGACCGAGGGGTATAAGTCGCAAGAAAAGGTAGAGATTGAAACACTGGATGATATTTTCAAGTACGCCGACCGATTGGAACAAACGTTCGATATGGCGCAAAAATCTTATGAAAATTACAAATCAAAACATTGATAGCTATGATAATTCATTCACAAAAGGACTCCTTCGCCCCCAACATTTAAAACAAACGCCATCCCGATAATAGTCGTAGTGGGAAGCAACTGGGTATGCAAAACTTTGGGTAAATTAATTGGAAAATAAGCAGAACGGTATTTCGTATTATTTGGAGGTCTTATTTGACTTTCAAATAAATTCTATTGTTTATTACTTGTTTTATTTACTATTTTACCTATATTTGTGGACGGAACAAAAAAGGTTCATTATGAAAATATCAGCAGAAGGCGTAGCAATAACCAAAAGGTTCTTTGAAGCAATAGATATACTCAAAGCACAAAGGACAATGCGTGGGCTTACTACTTTTACTAATGCCCATGATATTAACTATTGGAATATAAATACTGTCAGGAACCAACCGGATGTCAGTGTTCTAAAGCCGGAATGGATAACATATTTAGTACTTGATTATGGCATTTCAGCAGAGTGGATACTAACTGGACGGGGTGGGATGTTTAAGTGAATGAATGATTTAATATGACAAATCTTGTCCTACGGCAATTTTCGGATATGCGATAAACTTCTTGTAATCAATTTAATAGCGGTAAAAATAAATAAACCCTTCTAAGGCGTGGGTCTTGCGTTCGAATCGCAACGGAATCACAACGAAAAACCGCAAATGGCTAATAAAAAGCTTTTGCGGTTTTCTTGTTTTAGAATTAGAAAATGTCCGCATAGGTTGTAATGGGAAACAAATTGGAGTATTTGGTTTACATTGCAGGCAAGATTTATTTGCGATACCTGGAGAAAAAATTATCAATCCAATGGACTAGATATACTATAATAACTCCGGCTATGACCATACTGATAATACGTACCAACATAATTTATAGAATTAAAGATTTGTTTTTATAGAATAATAATGTGCAAAGATAATTGATTGGTGGAGAAACAAAAACTCTGGAAAGGATATAAAGATAGGAGTTAACGCATATTTTCACGGATATAATCCTCTATTGTAAAATCACTCTTATATCTAGATATTTCCGGATTCTTCTCTACAGTCGTAATGCAACGTTTTTCTTTACCAAGTACCAACCGGTTTAGGAAGCTCAGGATGTCACGACGATTATCCTTCATAGGAGAATAGGATAGGGAATGTCCTATACCTTCCGCTATATAGAAATAGTATGCTGTCTCTTTTTCTTTCAGTTGCATACAGATAAAGTTTGAGCCCCATAGCCCCATTTCCTCTTCTATTACTGCCTTAGTAAAAGGAACCGTGCTGTCGGCATCACCATGGAACAACATAAGAGGACAAGGGGACATTATCCATTTTGGAATACCATTGGCACAGATTGCTCCAGAAAAGGAAATGACCCCTGCATAATTGAAATTGGCAGGTAATCTGTCCGCAAAGGCCGTTTGATTGCAAATCTCATACTCTGCTTGAAGGGCAGTTATCGCACCTGCACTTGAACCGCAAGCTATAATTTGTGCAGGATTTATTTGCCATTCTACACTATGCTCAATTATATGATTTGTAGCATTCACCAAAATCTTCTACAGCACAAGTGATTGCTTGTTGCAGGGCAGAAGAGAATCCTTGCAAGTCCGAATACTCCGATTTATCTATATCCTTTAATTGGGTGCGGTAATCTGTTGATACTACCACATAGCCGGCTCGTGCAAAAAAATGAAAATAAGAAATGTAATCGGGATTATCTCTTCTCCCGCCTTTGAAACCTCCCCCAAATGCAAAAAGAATGACGGGCTTTGATTGTGTCCCTTGTATTTGATCAATCATTACATACTTGTCCAGTTTCAGAGTATCAGCCTTTTTGATGGCAAAAGTATAGGTTTGCTTGTCAATATGTTGTGCATGCACAACAGTAGCTATACTTGATAATGAGCATGCCATCAAGATAAAAATAAGGCGTTTTCCCATATTCAGTTTATTCTATTAATGCTACGTGGATTATCTGACCTACAAAGATAGAATAAAACTATAACTAAAAAGGGGAAAGATGACATTTAGACATAAAAAAAGGCTATCTATCTCAGACAGCCAATCTTTTTTGTTAACCTTAAATCTAATACTATGAAAAACACAGTACAAAGATACGTACTTGCAGGAGATATCCAAATTTTAGTGGGTAATCAGTGGATATTATAACATGGTTTAGTAGAACATTATTTCTGTTAACTATTAACATAAATAATATTCTATTTAACAAAAGCAAGAATTAATATTCCTCACCAATGATTGCAAACTTTAATCATATCGACGGTAAATCCACCATTGGCGGATATAAATTTTCCTTTTCTTTTAAGAAATTCTATAAGGGTATCTACATCCATATTGTCGGCAGAACAAGTGAAGAAACGCTGCCGCTCTCCGAATTTTTGGATAATGGCTTCTCTCAATGATAACTCAGTATAACTATTACCTTCCATCATGTGGAAGATTTCATGTGCATGTAATTGTTCCATAATCTTTTTTTGTTGCAAAGATAATATGATATTCAAAGTATAAGTGTAACATATGTGACAAAGCCCCAAAACACATCCAGATATTTGCTTTTACGTAAAATAACACTTGTTACGACTATACTAAAAACCTCAAAAAAAGTAAAAAGGTTTTGCTTCTATACCATTGTAAACTAACTTTGGGAATTAACTTTTAAATGAATTAAAGCATATGAAAAAATTAATCTTATCTATTGCACTATGTTGTGCAGCTACGAATTTCTTTGCGCAGAATGCTGACCCTGCCCAGTTGGTCAACGATGGTAAGGCTGCTCTTGAAGCTAAGAATTACCAGGAAGCTTATACAAAATTTAGTACTTATCTAACACAAACAAACAACCAAGACTCCGTAATTGCATATAACTGTGGCGTTTGTGCCGATAAGATAAAGAAACCTGCCGAAGCTTTGAAGTATTTTGATATTGCTGTACAGAAAAAGTACAACTTGGCAAATGCTTATATAGGTAAAGCCGGTGCTTTGAAAGATTTGAAGAAAAATGATGAGTATGTTGCCACTTTAAAGGAAGGGCTGGAAGCAAATCCCGGTAACAAAACATTGACTAAATTGTATGCTACTTATTACGTAAATCAAGGTATCATGGCGCAGAAAGCCAAAAAGATGGATGCAGCCGAAGAAGCTTTTAAACAAGCCATAGCTATCCAAGCAGATAATGTAAATGCACTTAACAGTCTGGGTTCTTTGTATTATAGTAAGGGTGCCAATACCATGAAAACAGATGTAGAAAAAGCAAAAGTTGAATTCAAGGAAGCCAAAGAATATTTGGATAAACTTATTCCATTGCTCTCTGCAAACAAACCAGCTCAAAAGAAGATGATGGATAATGCAAAAACGATGTTGAACTTCATCGACAGTCAATTGAAATAAAAGACTCTCCTATATAAAAAAGAGGCAGATATCAATTCAGATATCTGCCTCTTTTTTAATGTTATAAAATGATTATTTAGTTCTTCTCAGTACAACAGCTGTACGTGCCGGTATGTAAAGCTTCAGCCACTCCTTCTTGTCTTTTTTATAAAGCGGATCGTGGATGGTAAAATGTTTGATGGTATCATCCGTTAAACCATTACCGCCATAATCTGGATTATCAGTATTCAAAATAACTTCATAAGTTCCGGCAGGAACCAAGAAACCATAATCAGTAAAAGACTGCTTGGGGTTGAAGTTGAATACAAAAATCAAGTCCTTGCGCATATAGGCCAATACCTGGTCACCGTCATTATGCCATATTTCTTGGACCGGAGTAGCTTGGAAGTTCTTTATGCTTTTTACAACTCCCAACATGGCAGCATCAAAGTCACCCATATAATGATATGCCAGATTCTTGTTGTCCACCAAATCCCATTGACGGCGGGCATATTTACATGACCAACCGTTACCTTCACGGGGGAAGTCAATCCATTCCGGATGTCCGAATTCATTGCCCATAAAGTTAAGATAACCGCCGTTGATAGTAGTCGCAGTCAGTAAACGTATCATTTTATGGAGAGAAATGCCGCGATTTACGGTATAGTTTTCGTCTCCTTTCTGCATGTGCCAGTACATATCCGCATCAATCAAGCGGAAAATGATGGTTTTGTCACCCACCAAAGCTTGGTCATGGCTTTCCGCATAGGAGATGGTCTTTTCATCTTTGCGGCGGTTGGTCACTTCCCAGAACATGCTGGATGGCTTCCAGTCCTCATCTATTTTCTCCTTGATTGTCTTAATCCAATAATCGGGAATATTCATGGCCATACGGTAATCAAATCCGTAGCCGCCATCTTCATATTTTGCCGCCAGTCCGGGCATTCCCGATACTTCTTCGGCAATAGTAATGGCTTTGGCATTGACTTGATGGATAAGCCTGTTGGCAAGTGTCAGATAACAAATGGCATTGTCGTCTTGATGTCCGTTGAAGTAATCTCCGTAATTACAGAATGCTTCTCCCAAACCATGGCTATAATATAGCATGGAAGTCACTCCGTCAAAGCGGAAGCCGTCGAAATGATATTCTTCCAACCAAAATTTACAGTTAGAAAGCAGGAAATGAATAACTTCGTTCTTGCCGTAATCAAAGCAAAGTGAATCCCAAGCCGGGTGTTCCCGACGTCCACCGGGATAGAAATATTGATTAGGATCACCGGCAAAGTTACCCAAGCCTTCCACTTCATTCTTCACAGCGTGTGAATGGACAATATCCATGATAACCGCAATCCCCATGCTATGGGCTGTATCAATCAGTTCTTTCAGTTCTTCCGGAGTACCAAAGCGGGAAGAAGCGGCAAAGAAACTGGAAACATGGTATCCGAAGCTACCATAATAGGGATGTTCCTGGATAGCCATAATCTGTATGCAGTTGTAGCCTTCTTGGGCGATACGTGGAAGAATCTTTTCTTGAAATTCCTTATAGCTACCGACCTTTTCCTCCTGCTGAGACATACCGATATGGCATTCATATATCAACAAAGGATCTGTAGACGGCTTGAAAACCCGCTTCTTCATTTTATAGGGTTTCTCCGGAACCCAAACTTGGGCACTGAATATTTTAGTCTGTTCGTCTTGTACGACACGTGTAGCCCATGCAGGAATGCGCTCACCGCAACCGCCGTCCCAATGTACCATCAGCTTGTACAAGTCACCGTGTTTCACAGCATCAGCAGGAAGCTTGATTTCCCAATTGCCGTTTGCCTTGCGTTTCAGGCTGTATTTCTTTTCTTCCTTCCAACCGTTAAAAGTTCCGACTATAAAGATTTGGGTTGCGTTAGGCGCCCATTCGCGGAAAACCCAGCCGTCGTCAGTACGATGCAGACCGAAATAGAGGTATCCGGATGCGAAATCAGATAAGGTTAACTTTCCTTTATTGGTCAGTTCTAGTTCTTTGTCTATGGCATGTTGATGACGTCCGTTGATGGCATCGGCAAAAGGTTCCAGCCATGGGTCATTCTTGATTAAATTCAATGTTTCCATATAGAGGATGAGTTTTGGATATTTGATAAATTTACGCTTTAACTTTCACAATTACTTTTTTTACACCGTCAGGAGTAATACCCGGAGCATGCCCGTCCCGAGGGAAAAAGATAGCAAACATTCCGGGCTTCACTGCAATATAGCTCTCTGCCAGTCCTTCAAAAAAAGTGATGTCTTTTTCCGCATTGTAAGGAGCATCAACCGGAAGGCAGTCTTGGGCGGCGGTATAACCTATTATCTCCGTACCGGACAAAGGTATTTGAATGTCAATATAGTCTTTATGAGTTTCCAGTTTGGCATTCTCTTTTTCTTTTGGATTTGTCTGAGCCACATTGACCAACAAGTCCTTTCCTTTCAGTTCGGTCTTGCCGATTTCCAAAGAGTGCAAATCATGTGATTTTAAAAAATCAATGGCCTGCTCAAACAGAGGATGCAGCAAAGTATATTTTTCTATGTTTTCAAGTCTGTCTACAACCATAATTCAAATGTTTTAAGTTAGTTATATAGGTAAATTATTCAAAGTCGTCTATGGTGTAATTCACAAAATCAGAAAAACGCTTCATCTGCTTGAAGATGTCGTCTGTACGATCCAAAAAGTCTGGAGCAAGAAAGAAGCTGTCCGGCTGGCAGCAGGCAACCGTATACTCTTTACACTGAAGGTATTTCAGATAGGGATAGTCCTTTGGAAATCCTTTTGGAGCTGTTTTTAGAAAATTCTCTCCGATGATGGGGAAGTATTGCTTGAAAGCGGGATCTTCCACTATGCTACGAAATTCATCCATATTATCGTATACTGCTTGTCGCAGAGCTCTTAACAAGGGCGAGGGAGGACAATAACTTCCACCGGCCAACAGGCAGTTTCCCGGTTCCAGATGCACGTAATAGCCACAATGGTCGGATTTCTTTCCTTTCGCATTGATATATCCTCCCAGATGTGTCTTGTAGGGAGTTTTATCTTCGGAAAAGCGTGTATCACGATAAATACGGTATGTACAGTCCTTTGCTTCTATGCCACGGATGCTTTCATCAAACAAAGAGATACGGGAGATAATTACTGTAAGCAAGTTTTCAAACTCGCTGCGGGCTACTTCATACTGTTCCCGGTGAGAATTGAACCATTCACGATTGTTGTTTGCAGACAGTTCTTTCAAAAATTGAAATATAACAGGGATATTCATATCATATTCTTTCCTTATTATCTGCCAAATTTACGGATAATATTTCTAACATGCTACAAAGAAGGGTAAAAAAAGCATCGGCTCTGGTAAACCGATGCTCCTTACACATTTATCAATCAAACAGACGCTTCTGTTTTTGATGTACTTACTTATCACAAGCGGGTACGTCTCTTTTAATTAATCTTATATCTAATACTATGAAAAACACATTTATATAACACAACAAATCGAGATTTTGTTCATGCAGATGAGGATAACTTTAGCATAAAAAATGGGTGGGTCATTTTATTCTGCATCCAGTTTGCACTATCTTTGCAAGAAAAAATGTAGAATATGGCCGAATATAAATTTGATGAAGATAGCGTTAAAGCGCTGATAGATTGGGCAAAGAGCACATCTTTCCCTCAAAGTGTAACATTGTCTGATGCTGAGAACATAGTGGATGTGAAACGTTTTGTGCAAGCTAACCTCAGTGATATAGATGCACATTATCCTGATGATTTTTATAATCCTGCCATCACGCGGCTATATCGACTGAAGGAATATATGGAAGAGAACCAATAAAGACTTGGCACTGATTATGCGGAAAGCCGCGAAGCGATTAAGAAATCCGTGTTGTTCTGCATAATTAGTGCCAAACCTAATAAATCACCTGAGTTGTGCCCCCATTATAGCTTTATCTTAAGTATCTTTCCTCCATATCCTTCGACGGCCACATTAGTAGCCTTATAGGGAAGCAGACTTATGTTTTCTTCTTTTCCGCTGAGCAGCTCCGTAGCTTTGTACTGATCCATCTGCGGTATTTGCAGGAAGTCAAAAGCATGAGAAGGAATATTTATGGCAAGGTCTGCCGAGATATGGTCGAAGTTCACGACAAACAGCAGCAGGTCCCTCTCAAATTTGCGCAGGAATGTATATTGCTTATGTTCATTAAAGCGCCATCCGTTGACATTGGCATACATCAAATCGAAGAAAGCTCCTTGAGAGATGGCCTTTTCTTCATTGCAAAGAGTCAGCAACCGTTTATAAATGCTGTATAGGTGTTTCTGGTCCTCCGTCAGCATCTTGCCGTCGAACTTGCCGTCATTGCGCCAACGGCGGATGGTATCTACACTCCAATAGTCAAAGATGGTTGTACGTCCGTCCCGGCCGCTGAAACCTTCGCTATCCATGCCCAGCTCACCAAACTCCTGACCGAAATAAATCATCATCGGATTGGTGTTCATGCAGGCTGACACAATGAGTGCCGGAATCGCCTTGCGCGGGTTACTGGCAAAAAAGTCGGAAGCGATACGTTGCTCGTCATGGTTTTCCAGAAAGTTCAACATGCGTTTTTCTATGCCTCCCAGACTTTGCCAAGAGCGGGTGATGGCAGTTGCCGATTCATACCCGCAAGTAACAGCTCGCAAGGTATCATAAAGTCCTACTTTGTCGTATAAATAATCAAACTTGCCACGGAACAAGTAATTCTTGTATTCTCCCGGGTTGTAGACTTCGGCTATAAACAGCAGGGAGGGATATTGCTCCTTGACCTGCGGAATTGCCCATTCCCAGAACTCTACGGGAACCATCTCGGCCATATCGCAACGGAAACCGTCTATGTTCTTTCCCGCCCAGAACAGCATGATATCCAGCATCTTGGTCCATGTATCGGGAATGGGGTCGAAATGGCAAGTCCCGCCGTTCTGATAATCCACTCCATAATTCAACTTTATAGTTTCGTACCAATCGGTAATGTTTGGATATGCGTCAAAACGGTTGTTTCCGGTAGCTTTTGCCGGAAATTCCCTATAAGGTTCGGTGGCTGCACCTTTCATGTCAAATTGGCCATGCAGTTCCGATTTCGGGATATAATAGAAGTTATTATATGGGCTGAACGCATAGTTGGTATCATCGTTTGAACCCAGTTGTGAAGTGCCATCCGGCTGGGCATCCGAGTGATATTGACGAGCTACGTGGTTGGGAACAAAATCTATGATGACCTTCAGACCGCTACGGTGAGTGCGCTGCACCAGATTCTCAAACTCTTTCATACGCTCCGGTACGTCCTTGGCGAGATCCGGGTCGACATCATAGTAGTCCTTGATGGCATAGGGAGATCCGGCTTTACCTTTCACAATGGCCGGATGGTCGGGTTGGATATTGTGACGGCGGTAGTCAGTTTGCGTAGCATGCTCAATGATGCCCGTGTACCATATATGTGTAGCGCCAAGCTTCTTGATTTCTCCCAACGCCTTGGCTGTAAAGTCAGCCATCTTGCCGCATCCATTTTCGGTGATGCTGCCATTATTGATGCAGTGGTTATTGTTGTTTCCGAATAGTCGGGTGAACACTTGATAAATAATCAATTTGTTTTCGTCGTTCATTTCTTTGTTTTCTATGTTATAGAATGGTTATTTTATTCTTTCCAAATGCTGCCTTTGTCTATGAACAGGCGTTCCAATATATCATTGGTCGTATTATATCCCTGCATGAATATCTCCTCCGCCTTTTCCAGCTCTGTATTGCTGTATCCCTCCAAGTTATAAGGTTCTATCAGTAAATCAGCCTTCTCGCGTTCAGGAAAAGAGTTGGAGCGAAACATAAAGTTATAGGAACGTAAGGCAATACTCACAATGTTCATTTTATACTTGGTTGCCATCAAAGGGCTGACATTCACGGCAATCACTTTTTCGCATATACGGCGGAGGGTAGAGACAGGCAGGTTCATCAGCAGGCCTCCGTCCACGTAATGGGTGCCGTCTATATTGACCGGGGCAAACAATACCGGCATGCAACACGAAGCTGCTACGCGTTCGGCGATGTCCCCTTTATGGAAATGTACCAGACGTCCGTGGTCCAGGTCAGTAGCTGTAATAATCAGAGGGATTTGCAGTTCTTCCAGTTTCTTGGATTTCAGATTGCTTTTCAGGAAATCGATGAACTCTCCCAATTCAAATAATCCGACTTTGGGAATCACCAGTTTGGTCAGGTCCTGAAACTTGTGCCCGGCAAAGTAGTCAAGAACTTTATGCGGTTCATTGCCGTCGGCGTAGAATACCCCGGCCAAGGCTCCGGCACTGACTCCGGAAAGTATATTGGGCTTGATGTCATGTTCCAATAAAGATTGCATGGCACCCAAATGGGCAAAGCCTTTGATGAAACCGCCGCTCAAGGCAAAACCTATCGGATATTTTTTAGTGAACCAGTTGTTCGTTGCTACCTCCATGTTGAAAATATAATATATTGTTCGGCACGAAATTAATGATTTTATCGTAGGGAGAAAGGAAAATAGCGGAAAAAAGTTCAAAGTATTAAGAGAAAAGTCTTCTCTATTAAGGAGAAAGTTTTTCTTGGTTAGGGAAAAAGTTTTTATCAGTTAAGAAAAAACTTAGTTTATGGTTTGCGGATGTCTATCCCAAGTCTTGGGATAGACATCCGCAAACTGGGGATATGTATCCGCAGTTTGCGAACAAAGTTTTAGGATTAAGGGATACTGTTTGAGAATATACGCTTAATTTTTTGCGATTGCTTTCAGCAGTACATATCCTCCGAACCACTGAATCAGCATACCCGGAATGCCCATACGGAAATCTTGCACAGCCAGAAAGAAATTACCGCACAGAGCCCATTCAAAGGCCGTACCGATAATTTGATAGGAGAGAACCACGCCCAGCAATGCCAATAAAGAGATATTCTTGGCATAGCGTGCAGCAAGAGCGGCGGCTCCGGCCAGCAGACCGGACTTTATAAGTATGGCCGGCAACACGGCTGCTGCAGGCATGGCAAAAAGCAGATGATTGATGACCGGCGACAGGATAGCCGTCAGCAGACCTACCTTGAAACCATATTTATAAGCAGCTATCAGTGTGAAGAAATAGATGGGAAGCAACGTCGGACCGCCTGCCGGGACCAGATGGCAGAGTTGCGGCAAGGCGATGTTTCCTGCCACGAACAGCAGGGCGAATAGATAGGTCTTTACGTTGCCGAAAGGCAGGGAATAAAGTTTTGCAGATGTTTCCATTTGTATAATATTATGCATTAATTGATAAATCTATTTTTAATATGACTGTTTAAGACAGAAAAGGTTTAGTCAAATCTTCACCAATTCATATTTCATGGTTCCCAATCCGATTTTCTCGGCATGGCGCAACCCGGCAAGCCAGTCCGTGTCGGGGTGCATCAAGTGGAATTTGTCGCACCCGCACAAGTCATCGTGCTCGTGTGCCGTGGCGAGGCAATTGTTGCCGTGCAGTATCGGGGCTTGGATGACCATATCTGCACATGCCTTGTCCAGTGCAACCGGGTCTGCCGAAGCCAGGATGCCGAGGTCGGGCACGATGGCGGCATCGTTGTGGTTCCAGCAGTCGCATTCGGGAGATACGTTCATGATGAAGCTGATGTGGAAATGGGGCTTGCCCATAACGACAGCCAAGGCATATTCGGCAATCTTGTAGTTCAGGCGTTCGGAAGTATCTTCGGCACCCATCACGGCACCGTCGTGCTGGCAGAGAGCTACGCACTGTCCGCAACCTACGCATTTGGTGTAGTCTATTTCTGCCTTGCGGCTTGCATTGAGGTGCACGGCGTCGTGTGCGCAGTGTTTCACGCAGATGTTGCAGCCTATGCAGTTTTCTACGTCAATCTTGGGTTGCGAGGCGCAGTGCAGTTCCAGCTTTCCGCCTACGCTGGCACATCCCATACCCAGATTCTTCAAGGCGCCGCCGAAACCGGCTTGTTCGTGTCCCTTGAAGTGGTTCATACTGATTACAATATCGGCGTCGGCTATCGCTGTACCGATTTTGGGTGCCGGACAATATTCCCCGTTCAGAGGGATTTCGCGGTAGTCCGTTCCTTTCAGCCCGTCGCCGATAATGACCTGGCACTGGGCCGAGATAGGGTTAAAGCCATTCTCCATCGCACTTTGCAAGTGGTCTACGGCATTGGCACGACGACCGGAATACAGCGTGTTGCAGTCCGTCAAGAAAGGTTTGGCTCCCAGGCTGCGAAGCAGGGTTGCCATTCGAGCTGCATAATTGGGACGTAAGTATGCCAGGTTACCGGGTTCGCCGAAATGGATTTTAATGGCAGCAAAGCTATCTTTCAAAGGAAGTTGCTCGATGCCTGCCCTTCTCAGCAAGCGTTCCATTTTATCCAAAAGATTGGATGTAGGGGAGGTACGCAAGTCAGAGTAGTATACTTTTGCTTTTTCCATGTGTTTTTACCTATTTATTGTGATAGTATCTGCAAAAATAACAGATTATTTCATATTAATAGGTATATGGCTAAAAAAAGTAGGGATTTTAGACGTCATTGATTCACTGTTCAAGAAAGACGATGCCAGGAACATTTTGGGCATACGCTACTAAGGAGCAGGCTTGTCAGAACGCATTGTCCGTTGGTGCCAAACACATGATGTATCGGAGGCTGACAGATAATGCGTTTAGGGTAAACAGATAATGCGTTTCGACGAGCTCTTATTCCGATAAAGGAAAGTGCCATAACGGACCGTTTCCGTGTCCTATATCCATGTTTTTCCCCTGATTTATCGCAATACTGATATACTCTTTAGCCTTGCGGACCGCTTCATCGGGTTTGCTGCCACCGGCAAGAAATGTAGCTATGGCAGAGGAAAGGGTACACCCCGTGCCGTGCAGGTTACGGCTCTCTATTTTGGGGTTGGAATAGAGGATGCATCCGGATGGCAGGACGTCAGCCCCGGCAGAAGGTTGCCGGCAATAAAGCACGTCGCACATGTCATTGCCCTCCAGATGTCCGCCTTTGACGAGGACAGCGGTGTTGTATCTGCAGGATAATTCCCGTGCCGCTTGCTGCATCTCTACAGTGCCGGCAATGGTTTGCCCCCACAGCAGGCTTGCTTCATTCAGGTTGGGAGTAATGAGGGTGCATAGCGGAAACAGTTCCGCCTTAATGACTTGTATAGTTTCTTCGGTCATCAGTCGCCGTCCACTGGTCGATATCATGACGGGGTCATAGACTATACACTCCGGAGTATAAGTCTGAAGACAATCGACAATGGCGGTCACAATACTGGCATCATGTACCATACCTATCTTGACGGCATCCGGCCTTAAATCATCCATAACAGAGGTGATTTGTGCTTTAACCATATCCGCAGGTATCGGATAAACCGATTGTACTCCCAGTGTGTTTTGTGCAGTAACAGCCGTGATGACGGAAGCGGCATAACCTTCCAAAGCGGAAATGGTCTTTATGTCTGCTTGTATGCCTGCACCGCCCGAACAGTCGGAACCGGCAATGGAAAGGATAATAGGGGGAAGCATGAGATAATTAAAAATTAAAAATTAAAGAAGGGGGGAGGAGAGCTGTTTCAGGTGGAGGAAGTGGGGGATGAAATCTTCCTTCGCTTGCTGCCAGATGTCTCCTAGCAGGACGGCACCTCCGAAACCTAAAGCGGCTATTTCCGGAAGATGCTCCAGGCTGATGCCACCCAATGCCATGACGTTGGAGTCGATAATACCAGCTTTCTGTGCCTTCTTCAAGGTATCGCAGGAGTAAGCGGAAGAGTAGCCTTCTTTGGATATACTGTCATAAATGGGACTGAGGAACACATAGTTACAATCTGATTTATGTTTCAACACTTCTTCAAGAGAGTGGCAGGAACAACTGATGTGTCCCTTATATCCGGACGGTATCTGCGGATTGCGCCCGTTCAGATGAATTCCTTTCAGACCGAAAACGGATGCCAGCTGGAATTGCTCATGCGTGACAATGCGCGGCATATATTCCATCGGTAGTTGTTGAAGAAAATTCCCCATCTCCTCTGCCGAAGCTCCCGGCTTGCGCAGGTGGAGTATTTCCAAACCGTTTTGGAATAAGGAGGTAACTGCCGCTGCTTCTCCTTCAAAGAATTGCGGCGTGGTAATGACTATCAGCTTCATATCTTTATGGATGTTTGTCTATAATGAGAAAATATACGACTGCATGGTCCTTAAATCAATCGTCCATAGCTTTCCAACCAAGGGTTCACCGTAGCCGCAAATCAGTTTCAATACTTCATTGGCTTCTACGCTACCCACAATGGCAGGGGTTACGCCGATAACCGATTTGTCCGGAGACGGCATGAGCAGTGTCCCTTCTTCATCCGGATAGAGGTCACGGTAGTTTTTCGCACCTTCACCGTAGCAGAAGACGGACACTTGGCCTTCAAAGCCTTGAATGGCACCATAAACGTAGGGCTTTCCCCAAGCGTTGCATACGTCATTCAGCAAGTAGCGGGTAGCGAAGTTGTCACACCCGTCTACCACTATATCGTAGTTCCTTATCAGTTCCCCGGCATTCTTCTTGTCCAGACGGAAGGGGTACGCTTCCACGTTTACATCGCTGTTCAAACCCTGCACTCTACGGGCGCCACATAGAGGTTTAGGCTGCCCAAGGTCAGCTTCAGCATACAGAACCTGACGTTGAAGATTACTGATGCTGACCTGGTCATCGTCCACCAATCCCAGCGTTCCGACTCCTGCTCCCGCCAGATAGAGGGCAATGGGAGAACCCAATCCTCCCACACCGACTATCAACACCTTGGCATTACGCAGTTTCTCTTGTCCGGCTTCGCCTATTTCAGGGAGGGACGTTTGTCTGGCATATCGGTTCATTTGTTCATTATTATTAAGGTTCTGTATTCGGCCACTCATCTCTTGAAAGCCTTCAAATCAAAACTCGCATCCCAATCTTTCCACACCGGTTCGCGCCCCAGGCGTTTCAACGCTTTGTCCACTTCCACAGCCTTGCGCTCGTCGCTGACATGAAACTGTTCCAGCGTTTGCGGATAGCTGTAATATCCTCCCGGCTCGGTCTTGCTTTCGGCGCTCATGGTTGTCACACCAAGTGTTGCCATATGGTCGCGTATATCGGCAGGCTCGCGGGTGGAGTAGGAGATGTCCACATCATGGTCAAAGATACGCATGGCAAAAGTGACTTGTGCCAGTTCGCGGTCGCTCATGATAACATTGGGCTGGAAGCCGCCATTCTCCGAAGGACGCATACGGGGGAAGTTGACGCTGTATTTCGTCTGCCAATAATGCTTCTGGAGATAGCGCAGGTGATAAGCCATCATGGTGATGTCTGTCCGCCATTCTTTCTCCAGACCGATGAGCACTCCCATGCCGATGGAATGGACGCCCGCCTGCCCCATACGGTCGAAACCGTTGACACGCCATTCAAATTTGGACTTCATGCCGCGGGGGTGGTAGATGTTGTAATTCGCTTTGTGATAGGTTTCCTGAAAACAAATCACACCGTTCATGCCGTGCTCTTTCAGCTCTGCATACTCTTCCGCCTTTAAGGGCATCACTTCTATTTTCAGATTGCTGAAGTAGGGTTTTGCCAGGTCTAGTGCACGGGCTATGTAGGGCACGCCTGCTTTGGCCGGATTTTCTCCCGTCACCAACAGCAAATTCTCGAAAGGTGCCAGCTTCTTGATGGCCTTGTATTCGTTCACGATTTCTTCTTCCGTCAGTATGGTACGCGGCATGGGGTTGCTGATATGGAAACCGCAATACACGCAAGAGTTGGTGCAGGAATTCGTGATGTAAAGAGGCACGAACATGGAGATGGTCTTCCCGAATCGTGCCTCGGTGTATTTCTTGCTCAATCGTGCCATCGTCTCCAGATAGGGAGCAGCGGCGGGTGAGATGAGGGCCATGAAGTCCTCTACATTACAATGTTCTTTGGAGAGGGCACGGCGTACATCCGCATCTGTCTTGGCATGGATGCGTGCCGTGGTTTCCTCCCAGGATATATGTTCTAATTCGTCTGAAAACATAGTGTTCTATCAATTCCCATTTATTTCTTTTTTAATTCTCTCGACAACCGCATTGCGCAGAAGTTTGGTCCGCACATCGTGCAATACTCCCCATCCACATGCTTCCCTGCATGGAAATAGCTGAACGCACGTTCCGGGTCGAGCGACAAGTCAAACTGGTCTTTCCAGCGGAATTCATAACGTGCTTTGCTCAGTGCATTGTCACGCACTTGTGCTCCGGGATGCCCTTTTGCCAGGTCGGCAGCATGGGCGGCTATCTTATAGGTGATGACACCTACACGCACATCCTCCTTATCGGGCAGCGCCAGATGCTCTTTTGGGGTGACATAACAGAGCATGGCCGTACCCAGCCAACCTATCTGTGCCGCGCCGATGGCAGACGTAATATGGTCGTAACCCGGTGCGATGTCCGTCACGATGGGGCCGAGCGTATAGAAAGGCGCATCGTGGCATTTTTCTATCTGGCGCTCCATATTCTCCTTAATCTTGTGCATGGGCACGTGGCCGGGACCTTCGATGAAAGCCTGCACATTCTTGTCCCAAGCACGCAGCACAAGCTCGCCCATCGTGTCGAGTTCTGCAAACTGCGCTTCATCGTTGGCATCGTGCGTAGACCCCGGACGCAGTCCGTCTCCCAAAGAGATGGCCACATCATACTGTGCCAGAATATCGCAAATGTCATCAAAGTGTTCGTAAAGGAAACTCTCGCGGTCGTGCACCAGGCACCATTTGCTCATGATGCTGCCACCACGGCTCACGATACCGCACAGCCTTTTCTCGGCCAGATGCACATTATGGCGGCGTATACCGGCATGGATGGTGAAGTAGTCCACTCCCTGCTCGCATTGTTCAATCAAGGTGTCGCGGTAGATTTCCCAGGTGAGGTCCTCCACCTTGCCGTTCACTTTCTCCAATGCCTGGTAGATGGGGACAGTACCTACCGGAACGGGACAGTTACGGATAATCCATTCGCGCGTTTCGTGGATATTCTCCCCGGTGGAGAGGTCCATCAGCGTGTCGCCTCCCCATTTACAACTCCACAAAGCCTTTTCCACCTCTTCTTCAATGCCGGAGGTGGTGGCGGAGTTTCCGATATTGGTATTTATCTTCACCAGGAAGTTACGTCCTATAATCATCGGCTCTGCTTCGGGATGGTTGATGTTGGCAGGAAGCAGGGCACGTCCGGCGGCAATCTCCCGGCGTACAAATTCCGGTGTGATGTGTGTCTCTATTCCCAGCTTCGCGCAGTTCATGTTCTCGCGAATCGCCACATACTCCATTTCAGGCGTGATGATGCCTTGCTTAGCATAGTACATCTGTGTGCAGCATTTTCCTTGAAGGGCACGGTAGGGCAGGGTGATGTGCTCAAAGCGCAGAGAATCGAGTGACCTGTCGTCGCGGCGCATGCGTCCGTACTCCGACGTTATTTCGGGAAGCTGCTCCACATCGCCGCGTTTCAGTATCCACGGTTCGCGCAGGCGGGGCAGCCCTTTCTTTAAATCCACTTCGACGGCAGGGTCGCTGAACGGTCCGCTGGTATCATACACATACACTTCTGGGTTCGGAGTAATCACCTTTTCTCCATCTATGAAGTTCGTACTGGGCACTTGTTCCACTTTGCGCATAGCTACGCGCAATTCGGGAAACAAGGTACCCGGCAAATATACTTTCTCAGAACGGGGGAATTTTATCTTCTGCTTCATTGCATTGTCAGTTTTATAGGTTCAAAAAAGCCGTCAGCGGTGAGCTGGCTTCCGCAACAAAATTATCGGTTTGTGCGCCCAGACCTGCTTCGTATGCCATGCGTCCTGCCTCTACAGCCTGCTTGAACGCTACCGCCATGGCCACGGGGTCGCCCGCCACTGCAATGGCAGTATTCACCAGGCAAGCCGACGCGCCCATTTCCATAGCCTCTGCCGCATGGCTCGGGGCGCCGATACCGGCATCCACCACTACGGGGATATTGGCTTGCTCAATGATTATCCTCAAGAAATCCCTTGTCTGCAGTCCTTTGTTTGTGCCGATAGGAGCACCCAGCGGCATGACGGTGGCGGCACCTGCCTCTTCCAGTCTCTTGCACAGTGTGGGGTCTGCCTGACAATAGGGCAGTACTACGAAGCCCAATTTGACCAGTTCCTCCGTGGCTTTCAACGTCTCCACAGAATCCGGCAACAGATAGCGGGGATCGGGGTGTATCTCCAGTTTCAGCCAGTTCGTGCCAAAAGCCTCACGCGCCATCTGTGCGGCAAAAACAGCTTCTTCGGCATTGCGCACGCCGGAGGTATTGGGCAGAAGCTGAATGCCGGGATGTTGTATATGCACCAGCATATCATCTTCCTTATTGTCCAGTTCAATTCGTTTCATTGCCACCGTCACCATTTCCGTGCCGGATGCCAAGATGGATTGTTCCATCACTTCGTCGGAATGGAACTTTCCGGTTCCTAAAAACAGGCGGGAGTTGAACTCACGTCCCGCAATCACTAATTTTTCCATGTCAGTAGTGTTATATTAATTTTTCGTTCTTTACTTTTTCCCCTGCTTCTTCATTCTTTATTAAAGAAATGATTCTCCGCATCTCGTCTGCCGGACTATCGGCATGCAGCACCGTGCCGGATAGGGCAATTCCGCTGACTCCCGTCTGCATAATGGCGGGAATGTCTGCAATGGTAATTCCTCCGATGGCAACCATGGGCAGGCATACGTTCTCCTCCCGCATCCGGTTGACGATGGCGGCATAGCCTTCCAATCCTAATATCGGGCTTAGGTTCTTCTTGGTGGTGGTGTAGCGGAAAGGGCCGCAGCCTATGTAGTCGGCACCAGCTTTGTAGTGTTGCTGTACATCCTCAAAAGTATTGGCGGTACCGCCTATAATGTACTCCGCGCCCAGAATCCGGCGTGCGTCGGCTATGGGCATGTCTTTCTTTCCAAGATGTACGCCGTCGGCACGCAGCTTCTTTACCAGTTCCACATGGTCGTCAATGATGAAGGTCGCACCGTATTGTCGGCAAAGGGCCTGCACCTCTAAGGCTACGGGTTCTATCGTTTCCACCGGGGTGTCTTTCATGCGCAGTTGCACCCAGCGGCAACCGCCCTCAAGAGCCATGCGTGCAGCATCCAGGTACGAATATCGCTCCGTATAGTGCGTGATGAACTGCATTCCTCCGTTTTTCAGCCTCTCGTCCTTCATCTTCCTCACCCTCCGCAAGCCGCTTTGATAATGATGATGGACATGTATTCCCTCAGGGCGCATTTTGTCCATTCCGTGCGAAATACAATATGGTTGTCTACGGCCACGGCAATGCCTTGCACCGGTAGGGCAAGTTCCTCGATAAGTTGTGAAAGGGTAGTGGCGCCGGTTTTCACTTCCTTGTTGTTGACCAATACTTTCATTTTTCTGTTCATTAAGAAATAAAACAATGGAAGTAAATACAAAGAAGCGTCTTTACGGCAAGTTTAGTGAAGAAAAAAATATCCAATTCCTACGGCAGTACTAACTGCATCAGGTTCGAGGGTATAATCTCAGCCCGTCAGGGCACCCCTTTGTCTTTACGGCAACAAAGGTAAGGGAAAATCGGAAATAAAAAACAAAAGGAAGCTTTTTTTCTGCCTGTCTCTGACTTTTCTTTTCCTTACCATCTCCGTACCTATACAGACGTAGCAGATAGAGAAGAGATTACAAGAGGAAAGTAAAGCTCTTTAAAAAGAAAGGCTGCCTCTCCGAAGAAAGACAGCCTTGAAGATATACTATACACAAAGAATTATGCAATCCCGTGAGCCGTTGCTTCCGGTGCAATTTTCTTGATAAGACCTTGCAGTACTGCACCAGGACCGCACTCTGTGAAGTCCGTAGCACCATCGGCAACCATGTTCTTCACTGTTTGCGTCCAACGTACCGATGCTGTCAGCTGAGCCACCAGATTCTTCTTGATTTCTGCCGGGTCAGTATGAGGCATAGCGTCTACATTCTGATATACGGGGCACTTCGGAGCATGGATTTCTGTTGCATTGATGGCTGCTTCCAGTTCCACTTTGGCAGGGTCCATCAATGGAGAGTGGAATGCACCGCCTACCTTCAACGGTAAGGCGCGCTTGGCACCTGCAGCCTTCATCAGTTCGCAAGCCTTGTTGATACCTTCTATGGAACCGGAAATTACAATCTGTCCCGGGCAATTATAGTTGGCTGCCACGCAAACTTCACCTTCGGCACTTACCTGGGCGCAGATTTCCTCAACCTTTTCATCCGGCAGGGCAATTATGGCTGCCATAGTGGAGGGCTGTGCTTCGCAAGCCTTTTGCATAGCCATGGCACGGGCATACACCAGTTTCAGACCATCTTCAAAGCTCAGTGCACCGGCAGCAACCAAAGCGGAGAACTCGCCCAGTGAGTGACCGGCGGTCATCTCCGGCTTAAAGTCATCGCCCATGCAGAGGGCGGAAATAACGGAATGAAGGAATACGGCAGGTTGGGTAACTTTAGTCTGGCGCAGGTCTTCATCTGTACCGTTGAACATAATATCAGTAATACGATACCCGAGGATATCATTTGCTTTCTCAAAAAGTTCCTTGGCTAATGCCGAATTTTCGTACAGGTCCTTTCCCATGCCAACGAATTGGGCACCTTGACCCGGAAATACAAATGCTTTCATATTTACTCGTTTTTTAGTGTTTAAATAAAAAGTGCTGCAAAGGTAGAGGTTTTTCTGATATTCACCGCACAAACGGATGTTTTTTGTGCAATACCCTTACTTTAAGGAGGAAGCTAAAATACAATATGTATGCTTGGGTCTTCTGTGATATCCGGATACTGAAATACTTATAAATGAAACACTTCCTCCTTATTGTACTTCCTACAATTAGACCTCTTGTGTATTCTTGTAAATTACATATTGTATTCCATACGATAACAACTGAAAATGATATTGTATAAAGTAAGATATGTATTCAGTTGAAAAATAATGCTTTATAACATTGTAAAAATATTCTTTTCCTTTGTCGCAAATTAGAAAAACCTATTTATATTTGCAGCGCTTAACGAGATATATTATGCAAAACATAGAACAAAAAACGCCGTTGGCAAACAATCATATCTCTGTGGACTGTGTAGTGATTGGTTTTGACGGAGAACAGCTAAAGGTTCTGCTGATTAAGCGTGCAGGAGAGGAAGAAGGAGAAATCTTTCATGATATGAAGCTTCCCGGAAGTCTGATTTATATGGATGAGGACTTAGATGAAGCTGCCAAACGGGTGTTGAATGAATTAACGGGCCTGAAGAACGTCAATCTGATGCAATTTAAGGCATTCGGTTCAAAAAACCGTACGAAGGACCCCAAAGATGTGCATTGGCTGGAACGTGCCATGCAGTCCAGGGTGGAACGTATTGTCACCATAGCCTATCTTTCCCTGGTGAAGATAGACCGCGCATTGAACCGTGATTTGGACGATTATCAAGCCAGTTGGGTAGCCATGCCGGATATAAAGGCTCTGGCATTCGACCACAACCTGATTATCAAGGAAGCCATTACCTATGTCCGCCAGTACGTCGAGTTCAATCCGTCTTCACTGTTCGACTTATTGCCGCGTAAGTTCACCGCATCCCAGCTTCGCACTTTGTACGAGCTGGTGTATGACAAGCAGTACGACGTACGCAATTTCCATAAAAAGATAGCCCTGATGGAATATGTCGTTCCTCTGGAAGAAAAACAGCAAGGCGTGGCCCACCGGGCGGCACGTTACTACCGTTTTGACAAAAAGATATACAATAAAATCCGACGGTAGCCGGATTTTGAATTCTTCATATCACTTTCATTCTTTAATATTGATAGAAATGTATTTATTAGGTTATGACATCGGCAGCTCGTCTGTAAAAGCGAGTCTGGTAAATGCGGAAAGCGGCAAATGTGTATCGTCTGCCTTCTTCCCCAAGACTGAAGCGGAAATTATCGCAGTGAAGCCCGGCTGGGCAGAGCAAGACCCCGGAAATTGGTGGGAAAATTTGAAACTGGCCACACAAGCTGTATTGGCAGAATCCGGAGTAAACGCAGAAGACATCAAGGCGATTGGTATCTCTTATCAGATGCATGGCTTGGTATGTGTAGATAAAAACCAGCAGGTGTTGCGTCCTGCCATTATCTGGTGCGACTCCAGAGCCGTGCCCTACGGACAAAAGGCTTTCGAAACATTGGGAGAGGAGACTTGCCTTTCACATCTGCTGAATTCTCCGGGCAACTTCACGGCCTCCAAACTGGCTTGGATTAAGGAGAATGAGCCTTCCGTTTACGAAAAGATTCATAAGATAATGCTGCCGGGCGACTATATCGCCATGAAGTTGAGCGGTACCATCTGTACCACGGTGTCCGGTTTGTCCGAAGGGATGTTCTGGGATTTCAAGAACAACCGGGTTGCTGATTTTCTGATGGAGTATTATGGATTCGACTCCTCTCTGATTGCCGACATCAAACCGACTTTCTCCGAGCAGGGACGCGTCAATGCTGCTGCAGCCGCAGAGCTGGGTCTGAAAGAAGGTACGCCTATCACTTACCGTGCTGGCGACCAGCCCAACAATGCCCTTTCCCTGAATGTATTCAATCCGGGTGAAATAGCTTCCACCGCCGGAACATCCGGCGTGGTATACGGCGTGAACGGTGAGGTGAACTACGACCCCAAGTCACGTGTCAACACCTTTGCACACGTCAACCATACTGCCGGGCAAACCCGTCTGGGTGTTCTGCTGTGCATCAATGGTACGGGCATCCTCAATTCATGGGTAAAACGTACCGTTGCTCCCGAAGGCATCTCCTACAGCGATATGAATCTGCTGGCAGCACAAGCTCCCATCGGCAGTGCCGGCATCAGCATCCTGCCCTTCGGGAACGGTGCGGAGCGTATGCTGGAGAACAAGGAAATAGGCTGCTCCATTCATGGCATCAACTTCAACCAGCACGGCAAGCAGCATATCGTCCGTGCAGCGCAGGAAGGCATCGTTTTCTCCTTCAAATATGGAATCGACATCATGGAACAAATGGGCATTCCCGTGCAGAAAATTCATGCCGGCAAGGCTAATATGTTCCTCAGCCCGCTGTTCCGCGAGACATTGGCCGGTGTGACGGGAGCTGTCATCGAACTGTATGATACCGACGGCTCTGTAGGTGCCGCCAAAGGCGCCGGAATCGGTGCGGGCATATACAAGGACAGCAACGAAGCATTTGCCACGCTTGAGAAGCTCGAGGTGATAGAGCCGAAAGTGGCAGACCGCCAGGCTTATGCCGACGCATATGCGCGCTGGAAACACTGTCTGGAAGAAGCAATGAGATAATGTATGATTGATTCATGGCATCTTGATATGAACAAATTTTTGCAACTTATTTAAATCAAATAATTAATCCTTTAAAACAAAATTAAGATTATGGCAACAAAAGAGTATTTTCCCGGAATAGGAAAGATTAAATTCGAAGGTAAAGAGAGCAAGAACCCGATGGCATTCCGTTACTACGATGCCGATAAAGTAATCATGGGCAAGAAAATGAGTGAATGGCTGAAGTTCGCCATGGCATGGTGGCACACTCTTTGCGCAGAAGGCGGCGACCAGTTCGGTGGCGGAACAAAGAAATTCCCCTGGAACGGTGAGGCTGACAAGGTTCAGGCTGCCAAGAACAAAATGGACGCCGGCTTTGAATTTATGCAGAAAATGGGTATCGAATACTACTGCTTCCACGATGTAGACCTTTGCGAAGAAGCCGAGACCATTGAAGAATACGAAGCCAACCTGAAGGAAATCGTAGCGTATGCCAAGCAGAAACAAGCTGAAACCGGCATCAAGCTGTTGTGGGGTACCGCCAACGTATTCGGCCATGCTCGCTATATGAATGGCGCAGCCACTAACCCCGATTTTGATGTAGTGGCACGTGCCGCCGTTCAAATCAAGAACGCCATCGACGCTACTATCGAGCTGGGAGGTTCAAACTATGTATTCTGGGGCGGTCGCGAAGGCTACATGTCTTTGCTGAATACAGACCAGAAACGTGAGAAAGAGCACCTCGCACAGATGTTGACCATCGCCCGCGACTATGCCCGTGCCCGCGGATTCAAAGGTACCTTCCTGATTGAACCGAAACCGATGGAACCTACCAAACACCAGTATGATGTAGACACCGAAACCGTTATCGGCTTCTTGAAGGCTCACAATCTGGGCAAGGATTTCAAGGTGAACATCGAAGTGAACCACGCTACTTTGGCGGGTCACACCTTCGAGCACGAACTCGCAGTAGCCGTAGACAACGGTATGCTCGGCTCCATCGACGCCAACCGTGGTGACTACCAGAACGGCTGGGATACAGACCAGTTCCCCATCGACAACTTCGAACTGACCCAGGCCATGATGCAAATCATCCGTAACGGAGGTTTTGGCAATGGCGGTACAAACTTCGATGCCAAGACCCGTCGTAACTCCACCGACCTGGAAGACATTTTCATTGCCCACATCGCCGGTATGGACGTGATGGCACGTGCACTGGAAAGTGCAGCCAAACTGCTTGAAGAGTCTCCTTACAAAAAGATGCTGGCCGACCGCTATGCTTCCTTCGACAGTGGTAAAGGCAAGGAATTTGAAGATGGCAAACTGACGCTGGAGGATTTGGTAGCTTACGCAAAAGCCAACGGTGAGCCGAAACAGACCAGCGGCAAGCAGGAATTGTATGAGGCAATCGTGAATATGTACTGCTAATAATGATCAATGTTTAGTGATTAGTGGTTAATAGGTTGCGCATGAAGTGTTTCAATATTAATCATTAATCGCTAATCATTAATCGCTAATCATTAACCATTAATCATTAATATCATGAATTATACAGAAAAAGGCAGTAAACTCTACCTCTTCTCTATTGTGTTGGTAGCCGTCATTGGAGGATTGCTTTTCGGTTACGATACAGCAGTCATATCCGGTGCCGATAAAGGGCTTCAGGCATTCTTTATGGGTGCCCCCGATTTTGTCTACACAGATACGATTCACGGCATTACCTCTTCCAGTGCACTTATCGGATGTATCATCGGTAGTGCTCTTTCGGGATTCTTCGCATCCAATCTGGGACGTAAGAATTCTCTTTTCATAGCCGGCGTCTTGTTCTTTCTGTCGGCATTAGGCTCCTACTACCCGGAATTCCTTTTCTTCGACTATGGTGTTCCTTCCTATTCCTTGCTCGTGGCATTCAACTTCTACCGTGTATTGGGAGGAATCGGCGTTGGTTTGGCATCCGCCATCTGCCCGATGTATATTGCGGAAATTGCGCCGAGCAACATTCGCGGGACTCTGGTATCATGGAACCAGTTTGCCATTATCTTCGGCCAGTTAGTGGTTTACTTCGTGAATTTCCTTATTTTGGGCGAGAATTCAAATCCGGTGATAAAGGCCATTGAAGGAGTCAACCAGATTCTGAATCCCGAAGCGGCAGCATGGACCACAGAGATAGGATGGCGTCTGATGTTTGTCAGTGAGGCTGTTCCTGCAGGAGTCTTTGCGTTGCTCGTACTGTTTGTTCCCGAAACGCCACGCTATCTTGCCATGAGTGGCAAGGATGATAAGGCACTCCAGGTGTTAAGCCGTATCAACGGCTTGGCTCAGGCAAAGGTTATTCTGTCTCAAATCAAAGCCACGGCAGAGGAAAAGACGGAAAAGCTTTTCACTTATGGCTGGATGGTTATCTTTATCGGTATCATGCTGAGTGTATTCCAGCAAGCGGTAGGTATCAACGCCGTACTCTATTTCGCACCGCGTATCTTCGAAACGATGGGAATGGGCAACCCGATGGTTCAAACCGTCATCATGGGTATCATCAATATTCTGTTCACGTTGCTGGCTGTCTTTACAGTCGAGAAATGGGGACGTAAACCGCTGCTCATCTCGGGGTCTATCGGCATGGCGATAGGTGCTTTCGGAGTAGCTCTTTGCAACGTTGTGGCAGGGCTTCCTCCCATGTTGGCTGTTGTCAGCATCATGGTCTACAGTGCTTCGTTCATGTTCAGCTGGGGCCCCATCTGCTGGGTACTGATTGCTGAAATCTTCCCGAATACCATTCGTGGCGCTGCAGTAGCCATTGCCGTAGCCTTCCAATGGATATTCAATTTCATTGTATCTTCCACCTTCGTACCTATGTACAATATGAGTTTGGGAGATATGGGAGACAAGTTCGGGCACATGTTTGCTTATGGCTTATACGGAATCATCTGTGTGGTGGCCGCTCTGTTTGTCTGGAAGCTTGTTCCCGAAACGAAAGGCAAGACACTGGAAGACATGACCAGACTGTGGAAGAATAGAAAAAATAATAGATAAGAACGTTATTGAAACTGTTCATATAAAATGAGAAAGAGGAGGCTTGATGAACGCCTCCTCTTCTTGTTATCATCCCATATATTCTCTCTTATCTGTCCAAGATGAGAAAGAAAAATCTTCAAAAGGAAAGATAACATGTAAAGATAAACTGTACCTTTGCACTGTTTTTAATCAGGAATAGCAAGAAAGTTATGGATTCAATGAAAATCAATAAGGTACAGATACGCAATCTGCAGATTGAAGATTATGACCAGTTGGCACAATCGTTTACGCGTGTTTATTCAGACGGAAGCGATGTGTTCTGGACACACAAACAAATAGAAAAGCTGATACGAATCTTTCCCGAGGGGCAGATTGTGACGGTGGTTGACGAGAAAATCGTGGGCTGTGCACTTTCCATCATAGTGAACTACGATGATGTGAAGAACGACCACACCTACGCTCAGGTTACGGGCAAGGAGACTTTCAATACCCACAATCCGAAGGGTAACATCCTTTATGGCATCGAAGTCTTTATTCATCCCCAATACCGCGGCCTGCGTCTGGCACGCCGCATGTATGAATACCGCAAGGAACTTTGCGAAACATTGAACTTGAAGGCAATCATGTTTGGCGGACGTATCCCCAACTACTATAAATATGCTGACCAACTCCGTCCTAAGGAGTACATAGACAAGGTGAAGCAAAAGGAAATCTTCGACCCGGTGCTGACCTTTCAGCTCTCCAACGACTTCCACGTGCGCAAGGTGATGCGCAACTATCTTCCCAATGATGAGGAGTCCAAGCACTATGCCTGCCTGCTGCAATGGGACAATATCTACTATCAGGCTCCCACACAAGACTATGTAAGCCCCAAAACTACCGTCCGTGTCGGCTTGGTGCAATGGCAGATGCGTACCTACAAGACACTGGATGACCTCTTTGAACAAGTGGAGTTCTTTGTGGATGCCGTGAGCGACTATAAGAGTGACTTTGTCCTTTTCCCCGAATACTTCAATGCACCGCTGATGGCAAAATTCAACAATGAGGGCGAATCGCAGGCCATCCGTGGACTGGCGGCCTATACCGAGGAAATCAGGGAGCGTTTCGTCAAGCTCGCTATCAGTTATAACATCAATATCATTACGGGCAGTATGCCGCTTATCAAGGAGGACGGATTGCTATACAACGTAGGATTCCTCTGCCGGCGTGACGGAAGCTATGAAATGTATGAGAAGATACACGTCACTCCCGACGAAATAAAGTCTTGGGGATTGAGTGGAGGCAAGTCCATCCAGACGTTCGACACGGACTGTGCGAAGATAGGCGTGCTGATATGCTACGATGTCGAGTTCCCCGAACTGAGCCGCATCATGGCGGACCAAGGCATGCAGATACTCTTTGTGCCTTTCCTTACCGATACACAGAATGCTTACAGCCGCGTAAAGGTATGCGCCCATGCCCGTGCCATCGAAAACGAGTGCTTCGTCGTGATAGCCGGCAGTGTAGGTAATCTTCCCCGTGTGCACAACATGGACATTCAGTATGCCCAGTCCGGTGTATTCACTCCCTGCGATTTTGCTTTCCCCACAGACGGCAAGCGTGCGGAAGCCACTCCGAATACCGAAATGATTCTTGTATCGGATGTGGATCTGGATTTGCTGAACGAGCTGCATACCTACGGCAGTGTACGTAACTTGAAAGACCGGAGAGGCGATTTGTACGAGGTGAAGATGAAAAAATAACCTTTCCACGCCGGGTTTTTCATCGTACCCGATGCCACACTTCAGTAACTTAAATGCCACACTTTACCGCCTCAAGTGCCACATTTCGTAGTCCGAAACCTATGGCATTCCGGATGATCAAATGTGGCATTTAAGTTACTGAAGTGTGGCATTTCGGATAGTAATTCCATAGTTTATTCGTGTCTTTACACAACTTTTACTCTAAAAACTGAAACAATGGTCAAAAAAGCTTTCTCCGCTTCCGAAATACCTCTTTGCATCAATGTGCTGCGATTACTTAACTACCGTCTGGCCTCCGGTGAACTGATTCTGTCCGACTGGCTTACGGTGAAACAGATTGCTTTTAATATAAGCCTTTCCATTACTCCTAGGCGCGTGTAGAGGAGGAAACCCGTATTCTCCGCACCCGGCAGGAAGTCATCATCAGGCAATTTTCCATCCTGGGCTTCCTGAAAACTGACATAAAGGTCAATTCTGTCACTTATGAACGTGTCCGCTATTACTTCGTAGACTTCATCCTCTATTTTGCCTTCCACGCCACTATGCAGCAGAAGAAGAGCAAGGAAGAATAGCTGAAGCCTGCCTACACTATAAATCAATGAGGCAGCCGCCCAAGTCTATGAAGAGCGCCGCCAATATTATAGTGATGGGGGACTGACCGGAGATGTGAAGCCTGAATGCTCAAAATCCGCCATGCAATTACAGCATCAAAAAACGCCTTTCTTGCCTATGTGGACGAAATCCTGCCCCAAAAGAAAGAACCCGAAAACCTGATGTATTACTTTCTCTCTTTCGATGAGACATTGGATTGTTTCGGAGTGGTGAATCATTTCCTTAATTATTCCATCTTGAATTATAGTTACATCAGCGGCAGTTGAAGTCTATTCGCAGATGATGCTGCTATTATTTTTTTTCAATGTGATATTTTATTATTCTTTCCCATGCTGTTTTGCACGCTTATTGCTGATTGCAGCAATGACATTCGCAGAATTCTACATACCGTTTGTTGAACTCAGCAAAATAGCCCTCTTATTTGTAGTTTTCAGGTCGCTTGTTTGAACTAAATTTACGTTTTGCCGTTTTTTGCTTAGAACCCCGTGGGTTTTAGTGCTTTTCTTAGAAAGGTCACATCAAGCGGATATTACTTCCACACATCCATTGAACTGACGCCAAATAAAACATTTTATCGCACTAAGCCAGCTTTTTCTACCTAAAAAGTCTCTTGTATCTAAGTTTTTTGTAAATTTGCACTCTTAAAATAAAGAAGATGGCTTTTGATGTACCAAAAAACATGCTGGTCAAGAGTATTCTTCAATCGTAAATTGTCAAATAGTAAATATCAAGATGGGTAAGAAGTTTGCCGAATATTCGAAGCTTGACCTTTCCGAAGTGAACGGAAAAGTGTTGGAGAAATGGGACGAAAACCAGGTTTTCGCCAAGAGTATGACAGAACGTGAAGGTTGTCCTTCTTTCGTGTTTTTCGAAGGACCTCCTTCGGCCAATGGTATGCCGGGTATTCACCACGTAATGGCTCGCTCCATTAAGGACATTTTCTGCCGTTACAAAACGATGAAGGGATTTCAGGTAAAGCGTAAGGCCGGATGGGATACTCATGGATTACCCGTGGAACTGGGTGTGGAAAAGGCGCTTGGCATTACGAAAGAGGATATTGGCAGGACTATTTCTGTGGCAGAATACAATGCTGCCTGCCGCAAGGACGTCATGAAGTTCACCAAAGAGTGGGAAGACCTGACGCACAAGATGGGCTACTGGGTGGACATGAAGAACCCCTATATAACTTACGACAACCGCTACATCGAAACGTTGTGGTGGCTGTTGAAGCAACTCTACAAGAAAGGACTGCTTTATAAAGGATATACCATACAACCGTATTCTCCCGCTGCCGGTACAGGACTCAGTTCGCACGAGCTGAACCAGCCCGGATGCTATCGTGACGTAAAAGATACGACCGTAGTGGGGCAGTTCAAGATAAAGAACCCGAAGCCGGAAATGGCAGAGTGGGGGACTCCTTACTTCCTGGCATGGACTACCACTCCGTGGACATTGCCCAGCAATACCGCACTCTGTGTAGGGCCTAAGATTGACTATGTAGCCGTGCAGACCTACAACAGCTATAGTGGCGAGAAGATGACCGTCGTTCTGGCAAAAGCATTGCTCTATGCACACTTCAATAAAAAAGCGGAAGGCATTGCATTAGAGGATTATAAACCGGGAGACAAGCTGATACCTTTCAAGATTGTAGGTGAATACAAGGGACCGGACTTGGTAGGTATGGAGTACGAGCAACTCATCCCGTGGGTAAAGCCGATAGATGTGGCCGAAGACGGCAGTTGGACTGCCAGCGATAAAGGTTTCCGTGTAATCGCGGGTGATTATGTAACGACCGAAGACGGTACGGGTATCGTACACATCGCCCCGACCTTTGGTGCGGACGATGCCTTTGTGGCCCGTGCTGCAGGCATACCTTCCCTGTTCATGATAAACAAGAAAGGTGAAACTCGCCCGATGGTGGATCTCACCGGTAAGTTCTATTTGATAGATGAACTGGATGAGGATTTCGTAAAGGCATGTGTCAACGTGGACTTGTATAAGGAGTATCAGGGCAAGTGGGTAAAGAATGCTTATGACCCTCAATTCACCGTAGACGGCAAGTATAATGAGCAGGCTGCGCAAGCTGCCGAATCATTGGATATCGAAATCTGCATGATGATGAAAGCCGCTCATCAGGCATTCAAGATAGAAAAGCATGTACACAACTATCCGCACTGCTGGCGTACGGACAAACCCGTATTGTACTATCCGCTGGATAGCTGGTTTATCCGCAGCACCGCTTGTAAGGAACGTATGATAGAGTTGAACAAGACCATCAACTGGAAGCCGGAAAGCACCGGTACGGGACGTTTCGGTAAGTGGCTGGAAAACCTGAATGACTGGAATCTCAGCCGTTCACGCTACTGGGGCACTCCGCTGCCTATCTGGCGTACAGAGGACAATAGCGAGGAAAAATGTATCGAGTCTGTAGAAGAACTTTACAACGAAATAGAGAAATCCGTAGCTGCCGGTCTGATGCAGTCCAACCCCTACAAGGACAAAGGCTTCCAGCCGGGTATATATACCGAAGAGAATTACGACAAGATAGACTTGCACCGTCCTTACGTAGACGATGTTATCCTTGTTTCCAAAGACGGCAAGCCGATGAAGCGTGAAACGGACTTGATTGACGTATGGTTTGACTCCGGTGCCATGCCTTATGCACAGATACACTATCCGTTCGAAAACAAGGAACTGCTGGACAGCCATCAGGTATATCCTGCCGATTTCATTGCCGAAGGAGTGGACCAGACACGCGGCTGGTTCTTCACGCTGCACGCCATCGCCACGATGGTGTTCGACAGCACCGCTTATAAGGCTGTTATCTCCAACGGTCTGGTGCTCGACAAGAACGGAAACAAGATGTCCAAGCGTCTGGGCAATGCCGTAGACCCCTTCTCGACCATCGAGAAATACGGTTCCGACCCGTTGCGCTGGTACATGATCACCAACTCTTCTCCGTGGGACAATCTTAAGTTCGACGTGGATGGAGTGGAAGAGGTGCGCCGCAAGTTCTTCGGAACACTCTATAACACCTATTCATTCTTCGCCCTCTATGCCAATGTAGACGAATTTGAATACAAGGAAGCCGACGTGCCCATGGCAGAACGCCCTGAGATAGACCGTTGGATTCTCTCCGTACTGAATACGCTGGTGAAGAACGTGGATACCTGCTACAATGAATACGAGCCCACGAAAGCAGGACGTCTCATTTCTGAGTTTGTGAACGACAATCTCTCCAATTGGTACGTTCGTCTGAACCGTAAACGCTTCTGGGGTGGCGGTATGACGCAGGACAAGCTCTCTGCATTCCAGACACTCTATACCTGCTTGGAAACTGTAGCCAAGCTGATGGCGCCCATTGCTCCGTTCTATGCCGACATGCTGTACACAGACCTGATTGCAGCTACGGGACGCGACAACGTGGTTTCCGTACACCTTGCCAAGTTCCCCGAATATAAGGAGGAAATGATAGACAAGGAATTGGAAACCCGCATGCAGATGGCACAAGACGTCACTTCTATGGTATTGGCACTGCGCCGCAAGGTGAACATCAAAGTCCGCCAACCGCTTCAGTGCATCATGATACCGGTAGTGGATGAAGAACAGCGTGCACACATCGAGGCTGTGAAAGCACTTATCATGAACGAGGTGAATGTGAAAGAAATCAAGTTTGTGGACGGTGCTGCCGGTGTACTGGTAAAAAAAGTGAAATGCGACTTCAAGAAGTTGGGACCGAAATTCGGAAAACAGATGAAAGCTGTGGCTGCTGCCGTGGCCGGAATGTCTCAGGAGGCTATCGCTGAACTGGAGAAGAACGGTTCCTATACGTTCGTCCTGAACGGTACGGAAGCTGTGATTGAAACTGCCGATGTGGAAATCTTCAGCGAGGACATCCCGGGCTGGCTGGTTGCCAACGAAGGTAAACTAACCGTAGCTTTGGAAGTTACCGTAACCGAAGAGTTGCGTCGTGAAGGTGTTGCGCGCGAGTTGGTGAACCGTATTCAGAATATCCGCAAGTCAAGCGGTTTTGAGATAACCGATAAAATAAAGATTACATTATCAAAAAATCCTCAAACAGATGATGCAGTAAACGAATATAAAGACTATATTTGTAACCAAGTTTTAGGAACTTCACTGACGCTGACAGACAACGTAGAAAATGGTGCAGAACTAAACTTCGACGATTTCTCGCTGTACGTGAGCGTAGTGAAAGAATAATTAAATACTAACCTGATTAACACGTAAAAGTTATGGCAGAAAAGACAAGATACTCAGATGCTGAATTGGAAGAATTCCGCGCTATCATTCTGGAGAAGTTAGAGTTAGCACAACGTGACTATGAATTGTTAAAGGCTAGCCTGACGGGTGCAGACGGCAATGACACCGACGATACATCTCCTACGTACAAAGTGCTGGAAGAAGGTGCCAACACCTTATCCAAGGAAGAAACCACACGTCTGGCCCAACGCCAGTTAAAGTTCATCCAAGGATTGCAGGCTGCTTTGGTGCGCATTGAGAACAAAACATATGGCATTTGCCGCGAAACCGGCAAACTGATACCGGCAGAGCGCCTTCGTGCAGTGCCCCATGCCACTTTGAGCATCGAAGCTAAAAACAACGGCAAGAAATAAAAATGGGTAAATTCTTTACGAAAGGACGGATAGCCTTACTCATTATATTCTCGGTATTAATTATAGACCAGATTATCAAGATTTGGATTAAGACTCACATGTACTGGCACGAGAGCATCCGAATCACAGATTGGTTCTACATCTACTTTACTGAGAATAGTGGCATGGCTTTCGGTATGGAAATATTCGCCAAACTGTTTCTCACCTTGTTCCGTATTGTTGCGGTAACGGTGATAGGTTGGTTTCTGCATAAATTCGTGAAGCTGGGAATGAAGACGGGATTCATCGTCTGTGTGTCTTTAGTCCTGACGGGAGCTTTGGGTAACATTATTGACAGCGTCTTTTACGGTGTACTGTTTAATGAAAGCACTCATTCGCAGATAGCTTCTTTCCTGCCTGAAGGGGGAGGATATGCTTCCTGGTTTCACGGCAAAGTGGTAGATATGTTCTATTTTCCTATCATAGATACAAACTGGCCCACATGGATGCCGTTCGTCGGTGGTGAACACTTTATTTTTTTCAGCCCGATATTCAATTTTGCAGATGCAGCAATCAGCTGTGGTATGATTGCATTGCTGTTGTTCTATAATAAGGATTTCAATGATGCCTATCACGCAGCCATAAAGAAATCATGAAAGGAATAAATCGAATTCAATGGTGTAGTGTAGTCCTTCTGGCATTCAGTCTGACGGCTTGTAAGGTGAAAAGACCTGAGACCGTCCTTCCGGATGCCAAGATGGAAAACGTGCTTTACGATTATCACATAGCCAAAGCTATGGGTGAAGAAGTACCGTATAACGAAAGCTATAAGCGGGTTCTTTACATTGAATCGGTTTTCAAGAAATATGGCATCACTCAGGCCGATTTCGACTCTTCTATGGTCTGGTTTGCCCGTAATCCGGAGGTACTTACCAAAATCTACGAGAAAGTGAATGTACGCTTAAAAGCCGAAAGAGACGGTATCAACCACTTGATTGCCCTGCGTGACAACAAGCCGAAAGAATCACTTCCCGGAGACAGTATCGACGTGTGGATATGGCAGCATATCTATCAGTTGACGGGCATGCCCCTGGACAACAAGATAACGTTTACGTTGCCTTCAGACACCAATTTCCACGACCGTGACACGTTGCGCTGGAGCGCACGCTTCCGTTTTCACAACGGTGCACCGGACAGCATACATGCTCCGTTGATGGCGATGCAGGTTCTTTATGAGAAGAATGACAGTGTCATCAGTGCCATTCGGAAAGTACAAGGCACAGGTGTGGAAACGCTCACCTTGTTTGCCGATACCTTAGGAGAAATCAAGGAAATACGCGGGTTCATCTATTACCCGCAGCAGGAGACTCCACAGCCTTTGCTGGCAGACCGTATCTCACTGATGCGCTATCACGCCACAGACAGTCTGGTCATTGCCCCAAAGGACAGCCTTCAGCAGGCCACAGACTCCCTTCGCAAGGACAGTATCGGGAAACCAGAGAAATTGAAGCCTCTGAAAATTCAGGAGCAGGAAAATGCCACAACTCCTAGAACCATACGTCCCCGTCCGAAAGCATGAAACGCTACGCTTCCCATTTTCTGTTTCTTCCCAGACATGGCTATCTGAAACAATATGTGGTGGAGATAGGTGAAGGACAGTGTGTATCACGTATCTTCCCATTGACAGAAGAGGTGGAGAATACGGAATGGCTACCGGGCGTCATAGCTTTGCTTACGGAGGCGGAAACAGACTATCCTCATTTTGATACGTGCTGCAATATACTGACGGCAATCCCTCCGGTTATCGAGGAAGAATTGTCTTGTTTGATTCCCTGGTTGTTTTTCCCTTTTGATTTTACTACAATGCTGCCTGGCGCCGGAACTCAGCGCAAACTACTGCTGTAGCAATAGCCACGTTCAACGACTCCGAGGTCTCACGGCCGGCGGGATAATTCGGTATGTATAGTTTGCGGTTGATGAGTGCCTCCACTTCTTTTCCGATGCCATTTCCTTCATTTCCCATCACAATCAGCCCATTTTTCGAGAGTGATTGTCCGTACATATTCTCTCCGTCCAGGAAAGTGCCGTAAACGGGAATATCCTTCAGTGAGCGAATGAGCTCGGGTAGGGGAGTATAATGCAGTCTGACGCGTGCGATACCTCCCATCGTGGCCTGCACTGTTTTGGGATTATAGATATCCACCGTATTGGGCGAACAGAATATATGCTCTATCCCAAACCAATCGGCAAGGCGGACAATCGTTCCCAGGTTACCGGGGTCTTGCACATCATCCAAAGCCAGACAGAGGGAGCGGCTGATGACGGAAACATCCGTCTCCTCATCCGGCTGCCGGAACACAGCCAGCACTTGTTGGGGAGTTTTTAGCAGGCTGGCACGCGAAAGTTCTTCCTCCGATACTTCCGTGACATCCGTTACAGTGGAGATAGGGCGGTTCCGGGAAAGCCATTCTGAAGTTGCCAGCAAGAACTGACAAGGAAAATGTCCCAACAAATCCCCTACGAGTTTAGGTCCTTCTGCCAGAAATACCTTGTCAGCCTTCCGGTTCTTTTTCTGCTCCAACGAGTGGATATATTTAATGCGGTTTTTACTTAATGCCATAGGATACACATGTTATCATTTGACAAAAATACGTGATTATTTCAATATAATCAAAAACTCTGCACTCTTCCGGCGTTTTTTATTTCGGGAACAAAAAAATACAAGTATATTTGTAGCTGTTTATGCGCAATTAATGACTCGGTATGGATAAAGGTTTCCGCTACGCGATACTTACTACTATCGTACTTTTGTTGGCTTCCTGTTCTTCTACCAAATATGTGCCGGACGGCTCGTATTTGCTGGATGAAGTGCGTATACATACTGACAATAAGGAAGTAAAACCATCTAATCTCTCCATGTATATCCGCCAGAATCCCAATGCGAAGTGGTTCAGTCTGATAAAGACCCAGTTGTATGTCTACAACTGGTCCGGACGGGACTCTACACGCTGGATAAACCGTACATTGAGGAAATTAGGGGATGCTCCTGTCATATACAGTGAGGAGGAAACCAATCGGACCAGGGAAGAGATCACTAAAGCTGTGCAGAATATGGGCTATATGGGTGCTCTGGTGGAACCGATACGCCAAGTCAAAAAGAAAAAGATGAGGTTAGTCTATAAGGTGACAACCGGCAAACCCTATAAAGTGCGTACCTTGAAATATGATATCCGGGACAGTAAAATAAAGGAATACATGCGGCAGGATTCTGCAGTAACCCTCTTATCCGAAGGCATGTATTTTGATGTCAATGTATTGGATGCAGAACGTCAGCGTATCACGAACAAACTGCTTCAGAACGGATATTATAAGTTCAATAAAGAGTACATCTCTTATACCGCAGATACTGTCCGCAATTCTTACCTGGTAGATTTGACGTTGCATTTGGCTCCATACAAGCAGCACAACGAGGATACACCGCAGAATCACCAACAGTACACTATCAATAAAGTGAGTTTCATTACAGACTATAATGTGTTGCAGGCATCTGCCTTGAACAGCATCGAGGTAAATGATTCATTGCACTACAAAGGATTCCCCATCTACTACAAAGACAAGCTTTATCTGCGTCCCAAAGTGCTGACCAACAATCTGCGCATCATTCCGGGAACTCTCTATAATGAGCAAAACGTGCAGCGCACCTACTCCAACTACGGACGCCTGCAAGCCCTGAAATACACCAACATCCGTTTTTTCGAAGTACAGCAGAGTGACAGTGCAAAGCTCAACGCCTATGTGATGCTGACCAGAGGCAAGCATCAGTCCGTATCCTTTGAAGTGGAAGGCACAAACTCTGCCGGCGACTTGGGAGCTGCCGCTTCAGTGGCTTTTCAGCACCGCAACATGTTCAAAGGTTCCGAAACATTCATGTTCAAGCTACGTGGGGCATACGAGGCTGTGTCTGGTTTGCAGAGCTCCTTAAATCAAGACTATATAGAATTAGGTGCGGAAGCAACTATCAACTTTCCACAGTTCATGTTTCCCTTTGTATCCAGCGATTTCAAACGGAGGATAAGGGCTACTACAGAATTCGGCTTGCAATATAACTACCAGATGCGGCCTGAATTCACACGTATTGTGGCGTCTGCCGGATGGAGCTACAAATGGGGAGTACAACAACAGCGTTCGCAGCATCGCATTGATTTACTGGACATCAATTATCTGTACATGCCCAGCATAGACCAGAGATTTAAAGAGGATTATCTGGAGAAAGACGAGAACTACATCCTCAAATATAATTATGAAGACCGTTTTATTGTCCGCACCGGCTATAGCTATATTTATAACAGTGCCGGAAAGGCTTTGATGAATAATTCCGGCATCGGAAATTCCTATACCATCCGCTTCAATTTTGAATCAGCGGGCAATTTGTTGTATGCTGTGGCAAAGCTCGGAGGAATGAAGAAGAATGCATCGGGAGAATACACTTTATTAAACATTCCTTTTGCCCAATACCTGAAAGGCGATTTTGACTTTGCCAAGAACCTGGTCATTGACAACCGCAATTCATTGGCATTTCATTTTGGTGTCGGTATCGCCATTCCATACGGCAATGCAACAATGCTTCCATTTGAAAAACGCTACTTTTCCGGTGGCGCCAATAGTGTGCGCGGATGGTCTGTACGTGATTTGGGGCCCGGTTCTTTCCCCGGCGATAATAACTTCATGAACCAGTCGGGAGACATCAAGCTGGATGCCAGCATTGAATACCGCACACGGTTATTCTGGAAATTCAGAGGGGCTCTCTTTGTAGATGCCGGGAATATCTGGACAATACGGGATTATAAAGACCAGCCGGGAGGTCAGTTTAAATTTGACAAGTTCTATAAGCAGATTGCTTTGGCATATGGTTTAGGACTGCGTCTTGACTTAGATTTCTTTGTATTGCGTTTCGACGGAGGTATGAAAGCAATCAATCCAGCTTACGAGAAGAAAAAAGACCGTTATCCCATTATTCATCCTAAATTTAGCCGCGATTTTGCTTTCCACTTTGCTGTGGGATATCCGTTCTAAAAATATAAATGACTATGGATAAATGATACTGGATAATTAGCATATACATTTACCCATTATCATTTATCCATTATCCCATTACTTAAAGGCGTAATAGCTGTCAATCATTGTCGCTTGACGTGCTGCAGCCACACCTTGGGCATCCAGTGTCACTGTCATTTCCTCACCGTTCGGAAGGGTCATTTGTGCAGTGCCGTCATTGTTCATTTGCAGCAATTCTGTGCTGACACCATCGGCAACAACATTCCAAGTATTCAACTCTTTGTTGTAAATGAGTTCCATAGAAGCGGTCTCACCTTCTTTGGTGATAGAATAGCCGTTTTCAAGTGTCTCTACCAGGTAGTCACCGTTTTCACCTTTCACTTTCTTTACATCACCAATGCTGGCCATAGGGTTTGAACCACTCCAGAATTCGATGGAGTTGATGACCAATGCATCGGCCAGATAGCAAACGCCATATACCGGGACAATATTGAATGCCAGATAAACCAGTTCGTTTACAAACTTGGTACCAATACCTTGATTCCAGCTGACCAGTTTACTATGCAGTCCAAAAGAACCGATACAAGAACTGAAAAGAAACGAGCCGCAAATCATTACGGTCGCAGCCATCTTCAAATTGAACTTTTTCATAATCACTCTTTTTTATTTTACTGTGTTTAATAGCTTTATAGCTCATTGAGTTATTTTAAGCATCCGCAAATATAGGATTTTTTACGAAAATACATCCTATTTGAGCTTAAAATCTGTTTTCAGTAAAACAGAAGTGTCTATCTATGAGCTTTTTGAGAAAGAGCCTTTCCGATCCAACGGTCAACGGCAAACTTGCCCGGGCCTATGATATACATCAATATGAACACTACCAGGTACACAAAAGCCAGCTCTTTCGTGGCAAACGGGTCATTGCCATGAATTACAAAAAAGGCAACAGCCATTGTAAACACCATTGGTATCATAGCCAAACGATAGAGAAAACCTATAATGAATGCCATGGAGCATGCCAATTCACCGAAGATAGCCAATCCTAAAGACAGCGGGCTGCCTACACCCAATGGGTCTGGGAAAACAGCCGACAGCTCTTGAAAGTTAGTCCACTTCTGGATACCGTGGTTCATTAATAATATACCGAATACAATTCTTGCAATTAATAGCATAGCAGATGTTGCCGTTCCGTCCGGTTTGACGGGAAATAAAAGTCGTTTTAACATATTCATTCATTTTTAAGTTCGTATATGAACTATAACAAATATTACTCAATAAAAGTTTACTGCCGCTTCAAGGGTTTGATGATAATCCGTAAAGACAGGTCATAGGTAAAGTAACTCCACATCCAGTCTACGAAGATGGAAAGACGATTTTTTACACCCACAATACTCATCAAATGGATGAACAGCCACACAGCCCATACCGGAAAACTTCCAAAACGCAGCTTCTTAAGCTCGACTACGGCATGATTGCGGCCAATGGTCTCCATGGAGCCTTTGTTTTGATATATAAACGGTTGCAGCGGCAGGCCTGCTTCTGCACGCTGCAAGTTCCTTATCAAGTTGCGGGCCTGCTGGATGGCTGGTTGCACCACTTGCGGGTGTCCTTTGGGATACTCCTCAGAAATCATAAGGGCCGTATTCCCGATAGCGAAAATATTGGGATATTGAGAAAGACGGTTATAAGTGTCCACCTTCAAGCGGTTTCCCGGTCCATAGGCAGGCAATCCTTGAAGGCTGTTTGCTTTGACACCGGCCACCCAGAATACATTTTTTTTGGTATTGCTTGCGGTCCCATCATTCAATGCCAACTGATAATTCTCGTATCCCATCACCCGTTGATTCAATTTAATTTCCACATCATGCTTCTTCAGATAATCAGTCACTTCTTTGGAAGACTTTTCAGAAAAGGCAGACAAAAGCCTGGAAGAGCCATCCAACAAGATGATACGCTTCTCATTGATATTCAAGCCTGGATAGTTTTGAGAAAGGACAAACTTTCTCATCTCGGCCAGAGTAGCGGACAACTTTATTTCCGTAGCTCCACCACCTACAATGGCAAAGGTCATCAGACGCCTGTGCTCTTCTTTATTACCGGTACTCTGGGCCTGTTCAAAGCTGTCCAATATCTGGTTCGGTTGAACAAGGCTTCCGAAGTATTCAATTTTCGTACTAGCTTTAATCCATCGAAGCCACCGCCTACGATTACCCATCGTTTCTGCCCCTCTTTATCGAGAATGTTCATTGCTGTTTTCATTAATTCAATATCATGTTGTTCTTTGTAATATTAAAATAACAGTATAACTGAGGAAAGCTCTATAAATGATGTGGTTAAAAAGAGTGAACCCCACATGCAATGTAGAAATGAACATAAAAGAGAAAAATAGGAAACAAAAAGAAGGGTAACATTGTTGTAATGAAGAACATAAAACAAACTTTGCCACGGAAGTTTTCTACAAGCAAATGGACACTAAATTGACAAAATGGATATTACCAATATTGATGCTGATTACAGAAACGGCTGTTCATGCACAAACACACCCTGCAGAAGCAAAAAACTCTGTGGACTCAATTTCTACGTATCCGATAGACTCGCTTCTCAAGAAACGCAGTTTTTTCGAAAAAATTTTGAATTACTTCAACGATGCCAACAAAGAAAAGAAAAACAAAAAATTTGATTTCAGCATTATAGGCGGGCCTCATTATTCCAGTGACACCAAATTTGGAATCGGACTGGTGGCGGCAGGACTCTACCGTACCGACCGGAACGATAGTATTCTCCCTCCGTCCAATGTCTCTCTGTATGGGGATGTCTCCACGGTGGGATTCTATTTGCTGGGAGTACGTGGAAACCATCTGTTTCCCCAAGACAAATACCGGTTGAACTACAATCTGTATTTCTATTCTTTCCCAAGCCTTTACTGGGGACAAGGATATGACAATGGAGCCAATGATGACAATGAGAGTGAATACGATCGCTTTCAAGCGCAGGTTAAGGTGGACTTCATGTTCCGGATGGCACGTAACTTTTATATCGGTTCAATGACAGCATTTGATTACGTGTATGGGCATGACTTTGAAAAACCGGAATTATGGAAAGGAATGAAAGCGCACAGCACCAACGTGAGCTTGGGGTTTTCCTTGTTGTATGATTCACGCGATTTTCTGACAAATGCCTATAAAGGATATTACCTACGGATAGACCAGCGCTTCAGTCCGGCCTTTTTGGGAAATAAATACGCATTCAGCAATACGGAACTGACGACCAGCTATTACCAGTCCGTGTGGAAGGGTGGGGTGTTGGCAGGCCAGTTCCATACTCTGCTGAACTACGGAAATCCGCCCTGGGGACTGATGGCAACATTGGGAAGTTCCTCTTTCTTTCAGTTGGCAGAGGGTTTCGTTCACCTCCCTTTCCGTCACATTGTCGAGTGCCGATGTCGCCTCGTCCAGCAGCAGGACCTCCGCCTGCTTGTAAAGTGCGCGGGCAATGCCGATACGCTGTCTCTGCCCGCCCGAGAGCCTTCCACCCGCTTCACCGAGCAGGGTGTCCATGCCATCCGGCAACGCTTCCGCCCACCTGCCCAGACAGACTTGTCCCAACAGTTCCTTCACCCTGCCGTAATCAATCGTCCCATAGCCCAAGGCGATATTCTCGGCCAGTGTACCGTTAAAGATGAACACCTCCTGGGGGACGTAGCCGAGCCGCCTCATCCAGGAAGCGCGTGTCATCCCGTTCAGGAGTACCCCGTCAATCCGTATCTCTCCCGAATCGGGTTCGAGCAGACCTGCAAGCAAGTTGAACAGTGTGGACTTTCCCGCACCGCTGGCCCCCCGAAAGCCGACATGCTCCCCCTTACGGATACGGCAATTGAAATTATCCAGCACCGGCCCGCCATCGGGATAGGTGTATGCAAGCCTCCTGACGGTTATCTCCTTTTCGAACGGTATTTCTTCGGAATATGTGCTGACCGCCTCTGCCGGTCCTGCCAGCCCTTCCTCTATCGTATTCAGGCTGTATGCCGCGTTCTGTATCTGCGTCCATCCCGTCAACAAGGTGCGGAGGGCAGGAAGCAGGCGGAATGCCGTAATGGCAAAAACACCCACCACCATCTTCACGTTTCCGTCCCCGGAAGCCACCAGCAGGCCAAGTGCGATGACAACCGACAGTTCGGAAAGGAAGAGCGGCAGTCCGAGCACGGTGTCAAGCCTCATGCGGTTGCGGCTTATCCTGTCCAGACCTTTAAGAAAGGCGGTCTGAGAGACGGGGAAAGCACCGTTCACCTCCAATTCCATGTATCCCCCGAATGTATCCATGACGGTTCTCGACTGCTCCCGCTTGGCAAGCATATCGTCCTCGCCGTATTTCCTGACCCGTTTCCTCACCACGAGGAGATAGGTACACATGAACGGGAGGAACGAGACATACAGTAGCAATACTGACATGCCGTCGAACACGAGTAAAGCTGCCGTCACCAGCATGACGAGCAGCACGTCGCCCGCCATGCGGCAGATGGAGGAGAGCAGGCCGTGGCTGAAGGAGTAGCATACAACGTTGGTCTCGTATGCCAGCCTGCTGCTGCCGCGCTCCCGGATAAAAAGCAGTCCGCGGCGGTAATACGCGGAGAACAGCGAGAAGCTCAGTCTCCGGTAGAAAGAGAGTAGACACCTGTCCTGGTAACGGGTGAAAACGGTTGCCAGCACGCTCTTGACAACGATGACCCCTATGGCCAGAAGACAGAACAGCAGGGCAGCCCGCCGGTTTTCGCCCCCTTCCAGCAGGATATAGAGTACGGGCAGCAGTGCCGCCAGGGAGACGAAATCGAGCAGTGCGGAGAAGAACACCGTCCCTGCCATCTTCCATACCTTCCTGCGCTCTTCGGGTTGCAGCAGATGCCAGATTCTCTTCAGTGTCATTGCTCCGTACCTCGCTGGAATATGGTTTTCGGCTCTCGGATATGCGCGATGACCGAATGCAGTATCGTCTTATATACAGAAGCACCCAATACCTCACGCCTGAGTGCAGTGAGGTGTGCCATCCTCCTTGCCTTGTAGAGGATGATGCCGGCTCTGCCTTTGACCGGCACCTTTGTCCCGTAACGCGGATGGAGCATCTCCTCCAGTATGTTCCGTGCCAGATTCTCCTGTACGTCCACCACTTGTACGTCCGTCTCCAGCAGCTTGTCGGCCAACAGAGTCAGTGCCGACACGAAACGCAGGAAACGGCGGTCAGTGACGCCTGCCGGTATGTGTAGGCCATGTTTTTTCAACAGGCACGCCCAGTCGCAGAGATGGTGCAGCACCAGACCGCTCCCGTAATGCTGGGCGGCATGGAAAGCAACGAACAGCATATTAAAGAGCGGCGAGGGGGTAAGGATCCGGCCTCCGTCCAATTCCGTCGGTTGCGGGTTCATGTGTTCTTTCAGCATCTTTTCTACCTCTCTGGCCGCCTTATAGCTCTCCACGTTCAGGAAGGTCTTGTGGTTCTCCACCGGAACACCTTTGTAGTAGAATACGCTGTGCTTGGGGGAATGTTCCGTATCCACGTCTATGTTCTCCAGCCGCATCAGGCTGTCCGCTAACCTGTTCGCCTCCCCGTCGCTCATCCGGCTCTTGTCCGCCGAATAGGTGTAAATGTCTATGTCGCCTCCCTCGCGGTGGCATGGAACGGGATAGATTGCGGAGAGTCCCACGCCTTTCATCTGCATGGCGGATATGCCATGCTGCGCATAAAAGCGGGAAAGTTCATCTGCCGTCCTGCAATAGTGAAGATATTTTTTCTCGTACCTTTCTACAGCGGCTGCCCATGCCAGCTTTACGGAAAGGGGCGGTTGCAGTTCCGCCGGTAGTCTCATCACACCGTCCCATGCCAGCGCCATCACTCCCTGACTTACGGCCAGGCGGTGGCATTGTTTCCACTCCTCGTCAGTGCTGTCCAGGAAAAGTGTGATTTCTGTTTTCCGCTCGTGCAGCGAGGCCCGGAGCAGGGCGAAGAGCATCCGCTCGTGTCTGTACAGTGTGATCTCTTTCATTCGATTACCTTGCATTTTTTCAGTGCCTCCATCCAGGCTGTGGCATCCTTCAATGCCTGTTGTCCGTCTATTCCGTAAGTGTCCATCAGGATTTTCGCAGCATCTTCCGTTGTGAAATCCTTGTCTGCCAGCCGTTCATATAGCAGACGCGCGGATTTGTTCAGAGAGATGATGCGGGTAAGGTCGGCACCCGTATGTCCCTGATTCACGATGATGGTTTCTCCGGCCATTTCGCGGAGCTTGAAGTTTGGATTGATTTTCATGATAGAATATCATTTGTTATGAAAAAAAGGAAACCGTTCCGAAGCCTTGACGAACGAAACGGTTTCCTATACCTGACATTTATTATTACTCAACAGCTATTGTGCAATTTTGCTAACTACATAAGTCTTGTCTCCACTTAATAAATCATGTGCATCCGTGGCAACCTTTCCGTCACATGTCACTTGATAGCCTTCAGCCACAAAGTTGGCATTGGGGTTTTCGCAAAGGTGGTTACACGGATTAAAGTTTTTAAATGAACCACCATACACATTGATTTCAGCAGCAGAATTGTCTTTTAGGTTCAGCACCCAATAACCTCTGTCATTATAACCGCCGGATTCGTAAGTACCACCGTAGATATTGACTACTGCATTATCCCTTGCATAAATCAAATCATACTGACCATTTTTCTGTTGGTAGTTCTTATAGTTACCTCCACGCAAATTAACGACACTCGTACCATAGGCCGAAATCACCTCACGAAAACCATCATTTTCTGTATTGGCTATACATTCCACATTACCTTCTCCTTCGATATTAAGAGTACCGGCAGTCACAACAAATCCTTCTGTTTCCCAATCGCCTGCATTATTAAAATCCGTCTTATTGGCAATAGTATAACCATTCAGATTGACGGTTGTCATTGCTCCTGCCTTCATCAAGGTTACAGCCTTTTGGATTTCAATATCTTTGTTGAGTTCAATGTTTACATCCGCATTTTCAGCGATAAAGCCAATTGCGCTCAAATCGGAGAACGTGCCACCAGTAACCGACACTGTGATATTGTGCTTTGCTCCATCTTCACGCTTTGCAATTCCTACCGATTTGCCTTCGGCAATGAATGTGCCACCAGTAATGTTGACTGTACAATCGCCATAAGTATTTTGATTGCCAGTACCAATGTTAATCACAGCATATCCCATAGTTCCAGTACCGTCACCCCATTGACCGGAATCTCCTGTACCTTCTCCAATGAGCTTAGCCTGGTCATTAATATTCAATGTGCCGCTACGCATACCTATTGCACCACAAGCACCCTTGATGGTTCCACCGGAAATTGTGGTAGTACCGGCTTGCGGCAAATAGACAGCATAGTCTGCCGCAGAAATCAATTCTCCACCCGTGATGTTGATCACAGAATTCTGTGTCGTATTTTGACCGTTACCAGAAACTGCATACCAACCGGCTTCAATCTTACCACCTTCGATCGTAAGGTCAGCACCACGCCAGAGTCCGATACCAAACTGTCCGTTATTTGCCGGATTGTCACGTACTGCATAGATGTTACCACTCTTCATCGTCATTTTGGCATCCTCACCATCCACATAAATAATACCGGTAGAATAAACTTGATAAACATAATCTTTCGTAGCCTTAATGACACCATTGCCAGCATTGTCTTGCAAAATAAAAGAGCCTTCTACTCTAATAAGACCATCGTTCGCGGCTTCTAGTGTCTTGCCATTCAAATCAAGTGTCACCTCTTTGCCCTTAGGAACCATCATTTCAACTCCTACAATATTCATGTCTTGTGGCAAAGTGTAAGTACCGCCTTCTGCAAACACTTTCTGCATATCGGCGACAGCGGCATCCATAACGACAAATTCTTCACCCAACGAAGACGGAATTTCAGCACCATCCTCTTTATAAACTGTTACAGTCGTTGCTTGATTATCTGACGATTTCTCAATAGCTACCAGTTTCGCTCCCTTATTTACGCGGATATTACCTTTTTTCACGACCACCTTTTTAACTTCCACACCGTTGCCAATGACAAGTGTATTATCTGCTGTTTCGGATGTGACTGTACCATAAATAGCTGCACCCGCGTTACCGGTCAGGGCAACGGTTGTGTTCGGCATGGTTATAGTTACATCCAACGGTTCAAACCCAGCAGTTTCATTGTTGGGAATTGATAAGGTGAAGTTGTCTACGGAATTATCTGTAGAACCTGAACTATTCGCGTCTAAAACCGTAAGGGATGCTCCGCTCGCTACTTTCTCCAATGAAAGGCTCTTACCGGTACCCGAAGTTGCGGCAGGAACGCTGATTGTATTACTGGTACCTGAAATTTCTCCGTTGACCCTTACTGCATCGTTACTTGCCAACTTCGTAGCGGCATCATCCAAGGAGCTAGATTCTGTAGGAACCGTAGCATCTATATTTCCGTTGGTCAATTCGATTTTTTTCAAGTCACAACGGACAATAGTATAAGTACCTGCCGCAACATTCACTTTTTCAGTAGAGCCTTGGTTTTCTGTAACTTTTATACGTACATCGTATGTCCCGGTAGGAACAGGCACATAGAAAACACCGGGCTGATCCTGGGTAGCACCACTGAATTCAATAGTTACTGTATTATTTTCACTGGTACTTGTCTCTGTTGATGCAATGACAGGAATATTGTCATTTAAGTTCACCGCAAAAGTGCCGGTAATTTTCTTGTCTACAATAAGAGACAAGGTTCCTGCCTTTATAGGCATCTTAGGCACTTTGATGCAGAACACACCGCCCAAGTGTTTCATTTGCACAGCACCGTTTACAATTTTTCCCCACATGGCCGGATTGAAGCTGTTGCCTTCACCTTGAACCGTAGTAAAGTAATCCGCATCCACTTTATTATATGTATAGGATGTAGGGAAATTATAAGTCAAGGTAGCATCATTTATGCTATGGTTGTCATAGTATGGATATACCGCATAATCGCCGATGGTTCCGTTTATTACGCCGTCAAAAGTACCGCTTGCAGTTCCAATGCCATTTTTTAAGCTAAGGGCTGAAAAGCTACTGGCGTTTTGGGAAGTAGTAACACCTAATTGGTCTTTTTTTGACCAGTAGAATTTGCCATCACTTGCAAACCCCGCACGTGTACTGGAATGGTTTCCTTCCACGGTAGCGCTCAGTATGCCTTTTGTGGAAGTGGAAATCAATTCTTCATCATTTTCATTGCTACAAGCCGTTATCAGGAATGTGGCCATAGCCAGACTAATTAAAGATCTGATTTTCATTTTTACTAATTTAAATTCATTTTTTATAGACGTGTAAATTTACATACAAACCGAATTTCCGGAAAAGTTATCAATTCCAGTTTCCGTCTTCACCTCCAGAACTTACCGCAAATCCTTTTTCTACTTCTACTTCTACCACTTCCACCTGGGGAGCTTCGTAACTTTCAATAAAAATTTCCTTGTCCATGACAAAAATCTTTTAAGGGTTAAAACAATAATGAATATTAAATATTTATATTATTCAAATCAACTTCTCTTTGTAAGAGAGGTGGGTATATCCGTTATCAATTGATAGTCAGCGATATAGAATACAGTGAATTGTAGCGTTCACTCCACAAATGTTACTATATACCAAACAGAACAGACTGTCAGTTGCATTTTTTAAGCAAATAAATGTGCTAATTGCTATAAAATTCTTATTTTTGCATCAACAATCACCTCTCTTACAAAGAGATATAATTTCTCTTACAAAGAGACTTTGTATTCGCTCAACAACCCTGCATGTTACAGGGATTTCAGGATCAGGCTGTTCGCCTTGTCAACCGCCGCCGTATCCAATGAAGCGAGATAGATGCGCGTGGTAGCTTCCGAGTCATGTCCCATGCCCTCGCTGATTACTGACAGTGGAACGTTCTTGCTTCGGGCTATACTCGCCCAGGCATGCCGCGCGACGTACATTGTAAGCGGTACGGGTATCTCCAGCCGTTTACCGATGACTTTCAGGGCGCGGTTGACGTTGTGTGCCGTATTGATGTACTGTTTCCTTTCTTCCACACCGCTTTCAGGGCTGATGACGGGTAGCAGATAGGTGGAGTATTCCGTATTGTACTTGTCCGCTATCTCCTGCATGCATTTCTCCCATTTGATGAAAAGCTGCTGTCCGGTCTTGCGGCGTCGATAGGACAAAATACCGTTATTCAAGTCCTTCTTGCGCAGGTAGGCCATGTCCACGAATGACATGCCACGAGTATAGAATGAAAAAAGGAACATGTTACGGGCAAAATCCAATGCCGGGCTTGATGAGAGGTCCAGCTCCTTGATTTTCCTGACTGCCATAAGGGGTATGGCCCGTTTGGCGGTCTTCTCCACTCCCGTATAAACGTGCTTAAAGGGAAATTTCTGCTCGACCAGTCCTTTTTCCACTGCACGGTTATAGACAGCACGCAGGTTACGCATATAGAATGAGGAAGTGTTGGGGCTGACACCGTTCCTTTTCAGATAGGCTTCGTATGCCACCATCATGTCTGAATCCATGTCGTCCAAAAGCAGGTCACCACCTTTCCTGAAACGTTTGAAGCTGCTCAGCGTTGTAGTGTATGTTTCCCGGGTTCGTGCCTTGCCCAATGCTTTCAGACGGGCGATGACACTCTCCATGAATCCGAATAGAAGGTTTCCCGGCTCGTCCGCCGTAAAACCGGCCATTACGTCATCCGCAGAGTAGGCATGTCCGCTGACTTCCAGCGTGTCAATGACCTTGTGGAATCTTCGTATATCTGCCGCCACGCTGTTCCTGATTTCCGACAGGTAAGTTTTCCGGTTCCCGTCGGCCGATGGCAGCACTACTTCGGACAAGTTGCTGTCCCATTCGTCGGCGTGAAGACGGTAGCCTGTCTTTTGCTGACGGGCTATGCGGTTGTGTATCACCCGGTAGAATAATGTTCCTTGTCCACCATCGGTTGTCGATGGTCTGAACTTGATCTTTACGCTTGCCATAACCTTATCGGGATTTTGAAGGTTTGTTTCCGATCGAGTCAGCCCTATTCTCCTGTTCCCTTGCAGTCTGCTCTTTCAGACGTACCTCCTCGTAGGTTTCCACGTCCTTGCGTATCTGTTTAATCTTCCCGTTGTCCTGGTTGAGCTCGAAGAGATTTTCCAGTCCGGCGATGCTTTCGGGCGATGCTTCGCCCTTCATCCTGATGTAACGGTACTTCAAGTCGTTGTCGATGCGGTCATAATCCTGTCTCCTCTCGGAATAGAGCGTCGAGGCTAACAGGGCTATCAGAAGGACGATACCGATGACAATCGCCCAGTCCCATCTGTTCTCAAGCGCAAACGAGTGCCGGGTCTCGTTAATATTGTGCCGAATGCTTGCCTCGTCCGTCTTTTGGGTGGCCTGCTCTAACAGTTCTCTGATTTTCCCGAAATCCGGCTGTTCCCTTCGGGCAATCCCGTCTATCCGGTTGTTGATTGCATTCAGGCAATCCGTAATGTTCCCGGCGAACTTCGCCAGTCCGGCCTCCGTACGCTGGCCAGCTTCCTCGATCAGTGTCTTGAAGGGAGCAATATCCATGTTGGCGGCATTGGTACTGCCGCTTTGCGATGCCTGCCGGCTCTTGCTGATGGTCAGCAGTTCTTCCAGCATGGCGATGATGGTTCCTGTGTTTTCTTTCATCTTGATTGTTTTTTAGGTTGTTGTTAAATTTTAAATCCCTTGTTCTTCTTCTTTTTCTTCTTCCGTTGCATCAGCCGGCGGAATGCGGCTTTCTCCGGAGTCTCGGTGCAGGATGAAGGGGGGGGGAGGTCCAGCAGTCCCAATAAACTGCTGATGAGCTCCCCGCTACCGTCTGAAGCCGGGCTGATACCTTGCCGGCAGGATTGTGCCTGCCGTTCCTGAAGACTGTTCCGGTTCAAGGCTGCAGCTATCTTGGAGTAACTGAACTGCCGGTCAATCTTCGAGCCGTTGAAGGAATAGCCGTTCTTACCGAACACCACGCCCTGGATCCCGTCCGTCCACCCCTTGTACTTGAAGCGTACTTCCATCCCTTGTTTCCGCAGATTGGCGATAAGCGTGTCCAGTCACCGCACCTTCCCACTTTCGTTTTAAGAAGAAAAAACAGTTCGTATTTCGTCCTGTCTGGTTCTTTCAGTCGGTTCGTGTTCACCTGCTCCTTGCCCTCCTCGAAGTACAGCCCGTACTTGCGGGTAAGCTCCTTGCAGACGCGTTCGCTGCGGTAGCGGTCGTTCCTGTCACTGATAGTCCTGCCGTTATTGTCGATACGGTTGAAGGCTATATGCACGTGCGGATGCTCCTTGTCGTGATGCCTTCCGATGATATACTGCGTATCGCAGATGCCCATTTTCATCATGTATTCCCGGCTTATCCGCACCATCAGCTCATCGGTTAAGTGTGGCAGGTCCTGCTCGGAAAAGCTGAGCGAGATATGCCCGATGAACTTACCCACCTTCGGATTAAACCGGGACTGGGCGATGAAACTGCGTGCTATCGAGCCGTTGTCGGAGACCAGAACTCCGTCGTGGTCGATAAGCGAGGCCCCTTTTTTCCTGTCAAGGATGTAATCCACAATCCCTTTGGCTCCCGCGCCTTTTACAATCTTCGCGATCATAGGCTGATACGGTCTATGAGGGTTTCCAGCGAAAGCAGCAGGTGTCGGCATTGTCCGGAATGCAGCCTTACGCCCTCCCTGTGTGCCCCCCGGGCCAGCTGGTTCAGGTTGTTCGCCATGCCGCAGAGCTTGCGGATGAAGTCCGCCTGCTCGGTGGTGAGCCTCTCCCTTACCACGCACCCGTCCACCGCCTGCCTCACCATCTCGCTTGCCGAGACACCGGCCTTTCTGGCTTTCGACTTCAGGGCATAGTATTCCCCGGTTGCCATATTTACCGTGATGCGGTATTTGCGTTTCTCGGACAGCCCTTTTGCCGGGCGTCTTCCCCTGTTTCTGTCGGTATCATTCTTCTGTATCATCCGGTTACATTTTTTGCATACGATTCATACTCTGTTTACTTTACAGACCGGCGGGATGTACCTCTTCGGCGGCCTTCGGGAGTAGCTAGTTTCTATATTTTGCCCCCCGAAAAAGAAATCCCGTCAAAATGCCTTTTAATTGAATGGAAATAAAGGCTTACAGCCTCTTCCAAAACTCGAAATCTTCGGTATAAAGTTCGACGTGGTGCCGGACAATATTCTCCAATAAGCCCGAAAGGCTTATGCGGTTCTCGCCGATCTTGCAGGCGAAACGGTCAAGCGTGTCACGCAATTTCCGGCTGATGAAAACCGGCTTGCGGTCTTCAATCCTGTAAGGCCGCATGAAGGTGTTCCGGTACTCCTCCAGCGAAAGTTTGCGTTGTTTGCCGCTTGTCCTGCGCCGGACGGTTGGCCCCGGTGTCTGCCCCGTAATGGAAGAAGGCTCTTCCGGCTGTCCGCGTTCCGTTTCCGGAACGGGGGCAGGTTGTTCCATGCTTTCAGGCTCATCAAAAATGGGAGCCATTGTTTCTGAAACTGTTTCCCCATGTGTTTCTGTACCAGACTTTGATGAAGGCAGATCCAGTCCCATCACCTGCATCAGTTCCTCGTCACTGAAATTTTGCTTTTTTTTCATCCTTACTAATGTTTGAACAATTAATACTGTGGTCATCGTATGTTTACATGACCTTTTGTCACTTGCAAAGAAAGTATGCATTGTATTAAATCACAACAGATTGGATGCAGGTTGGCAATTATGCGTCGTATTGCTTCTTGGAATGCTTTGTATATGGCGACGCTTTCCATGTTCTGCCGGTGTTGAACGGGCAGACATGAGAATGGGCGGAAGGAATAGTGGTTTCAAGTATGGGAATGGAACGGTTGTTACCGGCTTTCCGATAGTGGAACGGTGGTCATGTTACCGGTCGCTTCCGACCGTTACCGAATGTATGGAATCCTGGTCTGTCGGATAAATCAGGTGATGGAAGGTACCACTGCCGGAAGGTCGGAAAGATGCGCTCATGGATGCTGTAATCCCTCTGGCGGGGGGACATATTTTATTATGTTATTCCAGAATTGGGGTATGCTATTCGTACAGGCTGCCTTTGTGACGGACAGTTCCTCCATAAAAAGGTCTGTCCGGTCAGTATGCCACTGCCACCGCCGGATAGCCCTTGTACGGTTGTCTGCATGGTTAGTTATAAGGCAGTTTGGCTTGTTGTAATGTTGGTTGGTTAGTTTGTTATAAGGGGCTGAGCTCGTTGCTCAATATCCTGCTGAGGTACATGCTGCCGTCGCGGCATACCGTGATCACCCGCTTGCCCTTGTAGGTCAGTGCCGGGTGGGAGTTGCTCTTGTTGTAAACTGTCAGTTTCATACGATCCAATTTTAGTTTATTATTAATTATAGAGTTATCATCATGCCGCGTCTCTGGCGGCTATCAATCTCCTCCGGGCTGTGAACGTCCGGTTGGCGCGGACGGATTCCAGCATGACCTGTGCCCGGCGGGTTATCACCGATGTCTTCTCGCCCATGTGCCTGGCGATGGTACGGAACGAGCTGCCCGTCTCGTAGAAGCGCAGCATGAACATTCTGTAATCCTCGTAGGAGAAATGCCGCCTGAGGAACTTCTGGATGTCCCTCACCAGCATGTCGCATCCGGTAAGCATCTCTTCCCATTCCTCCGTCTCTTCCCTGTCATCCGTTTCTCCCGGCGTGATGAAATACCCGTCACCGGGGCAGGAGTAGCGGCTGTTATCCCTCATTCCGGCCTGCACCATTTTCCGGTAACAGCCGAAAAAATAGGATTCCCAGTTTTCTATCCCTTCCCTTGAGAACATCACCTGCTTCCTGACTGCCAGGTAAGCGTCGTGGAACACGTCCTCGTCTGTTTTCCCGTGGTAGATGGAGATTCTCTCCTTCAGTCTCGCGTATGAACGGTTGAACCATTCGTTGAAGTCTTTCACGTCTTTAGCTGCCATATTTCTTTCATTTTATTGGTTATACATCCGGCCTGTTGTGCAGGCACTCCTGTTTCTTTGTATGCCTTACAGCCGCTCTCCCGCCGGAACGACATCAAGGCTCGGCAGGAAAAAATACCGGAGCGCGAAGCGTGAGGATGATTTTTTCCCCGCCGACCCGAAGAGCCCGGCCTTGCGCTCCGGTGGGGGACGACTACCTTTGCCTCAAAGAAACGGGGGTGTCGTGTCCTTCTGAAAAAATCATCTGCCCCCGTTACATCCTCCGGAATGAAGATTTTGACATGTAGTCATATCATCCGGCATGAAACATTATGTCAGGAGATGACATGTGCGGACAGGTCCATTGTAATACGATTTTTCCTGCCTTTATTTGCAACGGGGCAACAATTGGGAACGGTGCGGAACTGCCTGATATGGTGATACCGGCACCACAAGCGACCATTTCTCCGGATGGTATGAATTTGGAGTATCAATATAAAATCGGAATGTGATGGAAATCGTATGTTTTGAAAGGAAGGCGTTCGAGGAATTTGCCATGAAGATCGAACAGTTCATACAGAGGGTGGAGGAAATTCCCCATTTGAATCTGAAAGGCGTGAAGGGGACGGGCGGCTGGCTCGACCACCAGGATATCTGCATGAAGCTGAAAATCAGCAAGCGCACCTTGCAGACCTTGCGGAATAACGGCACGCTCGCCTATACCAAGATAGGCAACCGTACCACCTGCCGGAAGACGTGGAGCGTATCGACTGGCTGTCGGTGATGATTGACGGCATCTCCAGAGATGGCGGGATTCCGCCAAAAGAAGACGTGTACCTGTGCGACAAGGAGGTGGCGTGTATGTTGAAAGTCAGCCGCAGGACACTGGGCGAGTACCGGAGCAACGGCACGCTGCCTTACTACATTCTCGGTGGCAAGGTCTTGTACAAGAGGAGCGAGATCAAGCAGGGGTTGAACCGGGAATACAAGGGTGTAGGCAAGACGCGGGGAAGCGGATGAAGATTATATTTCCCTTTCTATTACGCACATGCGCAGGCTGCAGGTGTTAAGTCCGCATAAGGCTGGACATTTCGTACGCCAGCCATAGACTGTTTCTTTGAGGTGAGGGAGTTTGCCGTCTGGAAAAAAGAACCTCTTTTGGGACTTTGTCACAAAGTCGTCCCCTGCCTGGTATCAGGCTGTAATTCCTGTATGTGATCCTTTTCTGACTGTTCCCATCGGATCGGTCGTTTCTGCTGTACACGTTATCTTGCCCCCTGACCTTGCCTCCTGTCGGAAAGTACGGGCTATCTTGAATCGCAGCAGACACGACCGTAACAGTATGTTTCAATCCTGCCTGATTTTTTTAACTTAATAGTAAAGAGGCTGTACCACCTTTGTGACCGGATATGAAACCGGGAATTTGTTTTTGACGGTTGCTGAAAAGAAAGATCAAAGGTGTTTTGCATGTTCCGTAAAAATCGTACCTTTACATAAAGTGAGTTGTATATCAACGCAATTGATGCAAGCATGTAGAAACCATATTCTTAGCGGATTATGTGATTCTTCCCCAAATAATAAATATAGATATATGAGTGGGAGGGAATAAAAGTTTTCTTCCTACTTTCATTTCTGACATATATTTTCGAATGTGACGAAAGAGGCGGCAAGCGGGTGAGGGCAAAGGTATAAAAAAACAAACTTCTGAAAAATTTATTATGCGGACTAACGAAAAATAATGTATCATCCCCATATAGATTTACTAGTGATCCCGTATAAGGAGCTTACACCCATCAAAGCTTGTTCTTGTTAAGACAAATAAAAAAAGGAACATATTGTTCCTTTTTAAGTACACCCTCAGGGATTCGAACCCTGGACCCACTGATTAAGAGTCAGTTGCTCTACCAACTGAGCTAAGAGTGCATTCCTTATTTCTTGTTTGCGGGTGCAAAAGTAGTCCTTTTATTTTATTCGTGCAAACAAAACGGGGTATTTTTTGCGATGAAATGAGATTTTTTATTCAAACTCGTATAAATCAGAAGGAGTAGTACGCTTCAAAGCACACAACTGTACATCCTTTCCTACGATAATTCCTTTTTCCCTTAATTTCCATTCCACTGTTTTATATGCCAATTCAGGATGATTGTTGTCCTTGCTCAAATGGCAAAGCCAAATATACTGTAAATGTTCCGTCATATTTTCCGAAAGAAATTCAGCAGTAGCAATATTACTCATGTGTCCGGTGCGGCTGGTAATCCGTTCTTTTAGGTATTGTGGGTAAGTACCCATGCGTAACATTTCCTCATCGTAGTTGGCTTCCAATATCAGATAATTGGCCTTTCTGATATATTCTGCGGCCGTAGGAGTGATTTCACCAAGGTCTGTAAGAAAAGCAAACACTTTTCCGTCTATCTCAATACAATAGCCCACATTGTCCGTACCGTCATGAGGTACCTCGAAAGATTCGATATGAAAATCTTCCAACTGCATGGGTTGCTGCTTTTCCAGGTAACGGACAGACGAATATAACTTTTCTGTCATGCAATAGCTCCGGTTGATACCCTCATGAATCCGGGCAGTTGTATAAATAGGAATATTCTGTTTCTCACCCAATCCGCCTACCGCTTTAATATGATCTGCATGGTCGTGCGTAACAAATACCGCACGTATCATTTCCATGCTGATACCTGCTTCTTTCAGTCCTTTTTTTATCGTCCGTACTGCAATGCCGGCGTCGATGAGTATTCCATATTTTTCTGTGCCTATATAATAACAGTTACCGCTGCTTCCACTGGCAAGGCTTATAAATTTTACTTTCATCCTAATCTCCTTAATTACAAAAAAGCCGTCGCTTTTAAAAAAAGTGACGGCAAATATACAAAAAGTATGCAATATATAAACCTTATGCCTTCTTCTTTTTGTCGATGAATTCGGTAGTTTTGGCAAAAACGAATAATGCTATTGCTGCAACCAATCCTATAGCAGCGAAATAATACCAGATATAATGTGCATTGACACTGGCTGCTTCCCACGCTTCGCGGGTTTCAAACAAGACTGGATCAGGACAATATTTTGTCAGAAGCACCCCCGCAATACCAAACCCGAAAATAGAAGAGAGGAATGAATGAAGATGACTGAAACCGAGGTACATACCTTCTTCACCTTTGGGGGCCTGCAAAGAAAAGTACTCCAGATAACGCGGTGAGATAAAACATTCTGCCAAAGCTTGCACAACAATACCAAGTACCATCATTAAAGTAATATTGCTCATGCCGGAAATAATATCGTTGCCCAGCAAATTACCGCATGCCATCAGCAATGCCGATACCGGAATAAGAAACATGCCTATATTCATAGAAGTAATAGCTGTGCGCTTTGCCATCCACCGGGTGATAAAACTTACGCAGCAAACCACTACAAACGGGTTTACATTGGCTATCCACCCCGGTTTGGCTGTTTCACCCGCCATACGGATGACATATTTGGGCATAGTTGCATAGAGCTGTTGCTGCACCATCCAAAAGCCGGTTACGATGAGGATAAGAATCAACAAACGCCAATTAGTGATAATACGCAGAAAACCTTGCCCAATTTCACGCATGCTTTTCCCTTCACCTGCTGTATGTGCCGATTTATACAATAAGACGACAGCCAATAATGCAAGCACCGTCATGGCAGCCGAGAAGTAATTGATATAAATATAAGCCTGCTCACCGATAACATTCCGTAGAGGATCGACCACCGTTTTTCCGGTAAAAGCTCCTATATTCACCATCATATAGAAGATGGAATAGCCGCGAGCACGGGTAGCCTCTGTTGTTTCCTTAGCCACCGATCCCGATATGATAGACTTGATGAACGAGCCTCCTACCATGATAACAAACAATACGGGGATAATCATCCAACGGTCATTACTATCCGGCAATCCGGAAAAACGGGTTGTCTCACCATACTCCACCAGACCGGCTGCTTCCAGTAGGGTGGGAAGCAATCCCAAGCCCAAATACCCGATGGAAAGCAGTGAAAAAGCAATAATCATCGACTTTCGGAAACCTATCTTATCGGCATATGCGCCCGTAAAGATGGGCAACAAATAGAGCCCTCCCGAAAACAGACCGGAAATCATGCTTGACTCAAAATCATTGAAACCTAAAATATTGGAAAGATAAATGGTAAGAACAATAAATACGGCATAATATGCCATGCGTTCGAACAGTTCTACTGTACTGCTTACCCAAAAAGCTCTGCTGAAGCCTTTGGAAGCGGGTTGGGGTGATGTCATCATCCTTTTGTACGATTAAAATTTATGTATTAAATGAAAAAATAAGTGCAAAAATACGGAATTAATATCGTGTTTGCAAGATATTAATTTTCTGCAAACACAATATTAATAAGTTGCAGACAAGATATTAACTTCCCATTTATCACTATTTATCTTTTCATTTATATAGAATACTCCGTATCTTTGGGCGCTTTTATAAAAACGACCATTCATGAAAGATAAAATCGAATTCATGGCTTTTGATGCTGATGACACACTGTGGGAAAGCGAACTTTATATTCAGGAGTTCGAGCACAAATTCTGTAACCTTTTAAGACAATATCTACCTGCTTCATCCATATCACAAAGGTTTTTTGAAACAGAAATGAAGAATCTCCATATGTATGGCTATGGGCTGAAGAGCATAATGCTCAGTATGACTGAAACCATCTGCAAAGTGACAGACGGAAACGGGAGTATACGTCTTATAGAAGAAGTAATAGGATGGGGACAAGAGCTTCTGCAGAAACCGGTCACACTGCTGGAAGGCGTAAAGGAGACTATATCGTCACTTCATGGGAAATATAAATTGGTGTTGGCCACTAAGGGGGACTTGTTCGACCAGAAAAGAAAAATAGAAGCTTCCGGACTGCGAGAATATTTCCATCATATCGAAATTATGAGTGACAAGAAAATCGATGATTACCAGAGGCTGATTGATACATTGGGCTGTCCGCCTGAAAAACTCCTGATGGTAGGTAATTCTGTAAAATCAGACATACTTCCGGTATTGGAACTTGGGGGATACGCTGCCCATATACCATACCACGTGACTTGGGCATACGAGCAACATGAAGGGGAAATACGACATCCCAATTTTATACGATTGGATAGTATCAAAGGAATATTAGATAAGCTATAAGTTATGGGTGAAACTGCATAACTTATAGCTTACTATTGCTTTTTAGAATTGGAAGAAATTCTTAGCGTTATAATAGCTGATATCTTCAATCATCTGGTTTACGCGTTCCATCTCGGAAATAGGAATTTCACCATTTTCTACATCACGGCCTACAAGATTACACAATGTACGGCGGAAATATTCATGACGCGGATAGGAGAGGAAAGAACGGGAATCGGTCAGCATACCAACAAATCGACTCAATAAGCCCAGTACAGAAAGGGCATTCATCTGTTTTTCCATACCATCCTTCTGGTCAAGGAACCACCAACCGGAACCGAATTGAATCTTACCGGCAACCGTACCATCCTGGAAGTTGCCCAGCATAGTAGCAATGACTTCGTTGGCGCATGGATTCAAATTATAAAGAATAGTCTTGGTCAGCTTACCATTGGAGTTTAAGCGATCGAGAAATTTAGCCATAGCTTTTGCTGTAGTAAATTCGCCAATGGAATCAAAACCGGTATCAGGACCTAACAGTTTGAACATCTTACTATTGTTGTTGCGAATAGCACCATAATGGAACTGTTGTGTCCAACCTTTCTCCCAATCCATTTCGCCAAATATAACCAGCATGGCTGACTTGAACTTCAGGATTTCCTCCTTCGTCAGTTCTGCACCGCCATATACCTTATTAAAGATGGCCTTGATTTCAACTTCCGTGTAATCCTCGGCATAGAATTCTTCAATTCCGTGGTCAGACAGTTTACATCCTTGTTCCGCGAAAAAATCGTGACGCTTACGCAAGGCAGCAACCATATCGTCAAAGCTGGAAATAGCCACATCGCTCACTTCGGCTAACTTTTCTATATATGCGCGAAAATCGGCAGGAATTTCCACCGCCATTGCCTTATCCGGACGCCAAGTAGGCAACATCTTGATTTCAAAGCCGCTCTCACGTGTCTTGATATGGTATTCCAAGGAATCAATAGGATCATCTGTAGTACAAACCACTTCCACATGATAACGGCGCATCATGCCACGGGCGGAATATCCAGGCTGTTTCAGCTTCTCATTACATTCATCATAAATTTCACGGGCCGTATGAGGATTCAGAATTTTATCGATTCCAAAAGCGGTCTTCAATTCAAGGTGGGTCCAGTGGTACAACGGATTACGGAAAGTATAAGGTACCGTTTCGGCCCACTTCTCAAACTTTTCCCAATCTGTAGTATCCTTACCGGTACAGAAACGTTCGTCCACACCATTGGTACGCATCGCACGCCACTTGTAGTGGTCACCTCCCAACCAAATCTCAGTCAACGACTTAAACTGGTAATCTTCTGCCACCATTTTGGGAATCAGGTGACAGTGATAGTCGATAATCGGCATCTTCGCCGCATGCTCGTGGTACAACCTCTGTGCTGTTTCCGTTTGCAGCAGGAAGTTCCCGTCCATAAAGTTCTTCATCTTCTTGTGTTTTAAGTGTATAAAAATATTACTTTTTGTCTATTATACCTATATAGTATTGATTGTAAAGCTAATAGGTGATATATCTGTTTTTAGTTTTATTAACCGTTATCGAACACAAAAGTAGAAATTTTACTTGGAGGAACAAAATAATTCGTATCTTTGCGGCGAATATTTATAATATTTAAGCTTCAGATGTCTCACCTTTACCGCCTTAGGCAGCATACCTCAAGATGGAAAACAAGAACTATACCATTAAAGACATCGCACGCATGGCCGGCGTCTCTGCCGGCACTGTAGACCGCGTACTGCACAACCGCGGAGACGTATCCGTTTCCAGTAGAGAAAAAGTCCAGAAAGTACTCGACGAGATAGATTATCATCCCAATATGTTTGCCATCGGGCTGGCGGCTAAAAAGCGCTATCATATTGTCTGCATTATACCTTATTATATAGAACATGATTATTGGCATGCTGTAGCAGCGGGAATTGACCGTGCCGCACAAGAATTACGGCCGTTCAATGTTGGAGTTAGCTATCTCTACTATCGGCATGCGGACAAATCCTCCTATAAAGAAGCATGTGCTGTGCTCCGGGAGGAAAATGCCGACGCCGTACTTGTTGCCCCGAATTTCCGAGAGGAGACTATAGAACTCACTACTTATTTGGAGGAAGCGGATATTCCCTATGCATTCATAGACTTCAATATTGAACAGACGCATGCCTTGTGTTATATCGGACAAGATTCCAAAACCAGCGGATACATTGCTGCCAAGATTCTGATGCGTAGCTATGAAAAAGGGCAGGAGCTTGTGTTATTCCTGAACAATCAGAAAAACAATCCGGCAGAAATCCAGATGCAACGCCGCCTCGAGGGGTTCATGCAATACCTTTCCGAGGAACATAAGGATTTGACTATCCATGACATTGTGTTGCGCAAGGAAGATACTGACGGCAACAGACGGATGTTGGATGCTTTTTTTAAAGAACATCCCCAAGCCGTACTGGGAGCTGTTTTTAACTCCCGTATTTATCAGGTGGCAAGTTATCTACACGAAAAGGGGCAGAAGTTGGCAGGACTTGTGGGATATGACCTTTTACACAAAAATACAGAGCTCCTGAAAACCGGTGAAGTAACCTTTCTCATCGGTCAACGCCCAGGCCTACAAGGCTATTGTGGCGTGAAGACTTTATGCGACCACGTGATATTTAAAAGACCGGTCACTGCAGTGAAATACATGCCCATCGACATATTGATGAAGGAAAACATAGACTTTTACTTTGAGTTTGAACAATCAAAAAATTACATATCAACCATTTAAATCATTTTTTAAATGAAAGCATTAAACAAAGAAACTGCTCCCAAAGCACAACGCCCGGAACGCATTATCCAGTTTGGCGAAGGTAATTTCCTTCGTGCATTTGTGGATTGGATTATTTATAACATGAATCAAAAGACCAATTTCAACAGCAATGTGGTAGTGGTCCAACCCATTGATAAAGGTATGGTTGGCATGCTGAATGCCCAGGATGACCTTTATCATGTAAATCTGCAAGGTCTGGATAAAGGAGAAACCATCAACAGTCTGACTATGATAGATGTAATCAGCCGTGCCTTAAACCCCTATACTCAAAACGACGAGTTCATGAAATTGGCCGAACAACCGGAGATGCGTTTTGTCATTTCCAACACGACGGAAGCTGGTATAGCCTTTGACCCTGCTTGTAAGCTGACAGATGCACCGGCGTCTTCTTATCCGGGCAAACTGACACAGCTGTTGTATCACCGCTTCAAGACATTCAACGGCGACAAGAGCAAAGGACTGATTATCTTCCCCTGCGAACTCATCTTCCTGAATGGCCACAAGTTGAAGGAGACAATCTATCAATACATTGAATTATGGCAATTGGGTGATGAGTTCAGAGCTTGGTTTGAGGAAGCCTGCGGTGTGTATGCAACACTGGTGGACCGTATCGTTCCAGGATTCCCCCGCAAAGACATTGCCGCTATAAAAGAAAAGATACAGTACGATGACAATCTGGTAGTGCAGGCTGAAATTTTCCATTTATGGGTCATCGAGGCTCCGCAAAAAGTCGCCAAAGAATTCCCTGCCGACAAAGCCGGACTGAATGTATTGTTTGTTCCTTCTGAAGAACCTTACCACGAAAGAAAAGTAACTTTGCTGAATGGACCTCATACCGTATTGTCTCCAGTAGCCTATCTGTCGGAGGTAAATATTGTACGCGATGCCTGCCAGCATCCTATAATCGGACAATACATCCATAAAGTGATGTTTGACGAGCTGATGGAAACGTTGAACCAGCCGAAAAACGAATTGAAAAAGTTTGCAGAAGATGTATTGGAGCGCTTCAACAATCCGTTTGTTGACCATGCCGTAACCAGTATTATGCTGAACTCTTTCCCTAAATACCAAACCCGTGACCTTCCTGGCCTAAAAACCTACTTGAAACGTAAAGGAGAACTGCCGAAAGGTCTGGTATTGGGACTGGCTGCCATCATCACGTACTACAAAGGAGGTACCCGCGCAGACGGCACAGAAATCATCCCGAATGATGCTCCCGAAATCATGCAGTTATTGAAAGACCTTTGGGCAACGGGGGATACCCGCAAAGTGTCAGAAGGCGTATTGGCAGCCAAAGACCTTATCTGGGGGGAACACGGAGACTTGAATACCGTTCCAGGATTGACAGACATGATTACCTGCTTCTTAAAATCCATCCAAGAAAAAGGCATGCAGGAAACAGTAAAAGGTATTCTTTAATTCCTATGATTTTAAACAAGCAGACCGTACAAAAGGAGTTTTTATACGGTCTGCTTTATTTATACCACATTTGATGGGAAATAATTAAGCCACAGTTTTCTTTTTTGTCTAAAGGCTTTCCTGCTCTGCTGCCCGCAATATAAAAGTAGTGGCACCAATAGTTACAATGGCTCCATCCTCAATGCGAATACGGTCTTTGTCACCCAAAATTTCATTATTAAGGAAAGTTCCCGTCAGGCTGGGAGCATCGCGTAAGGTATAAATCAACACTCCCTGCTTATTACGCTTTACATTAATGATACAGTGACGCCGGTCCATACTCATATCCGAAGTCTCAATCGGCACATCGATAACATTCCCCACGCAACGCCGGCCTATGATATTGTCACCTTCTTGCAATGGAAGTACCTGCTTAAAACCAAACACGTTCTCAATGACCGTGATGCTGCCAAAAGCCTCTTTAAACTCCGCTTCATCCGGACATTCTTCCTTTTGAGGGGCTTTCATCTTTGATTTGCCTAAACGGATACTGAACTGCTTCTTACACTGGTCACATACAAAGACCAGTGATTGGCCTTCGGTATACTTGGTTTCATCGAATGTTAAGTAATTCTCACATTTGGGGCAACGGATACGCTTCATGATAGTTAAAAATTAAAGAATTAAAAAATAAAGCAAGGGTAGATTACTTTCTACTTCTTTAATACCCAAGCGTTCTTATACGTTTCATTTTGGCGAACTCTGTTCAATGCCTGATATGCCTCTGTTTCTGTGCCACAAGACTCAATGCTGACACGCATTTTACCATCTCCAACGATTGCTTTTGCATGAGGATAACCTTTTTCAATCAGTTGCTTTGCCATTGCTTCGGCATCCTTCTCAGTACCTACACTGGCAATGATGATGTGGTATTTCTTTGCAGAGACAAGTGACGGAGCAACAGTCCCTGCCGTTGTCTTTTGAACTTCGCTCTTTATTGTTGCAGATGCTGAAGAGGACACTTCTGCCGCCTGCTGCTTAGGCTGAGAAACAACCGGAGCATTCTGCGCGTTAGCTTGGCCTACCTTAACCTCTCTTACAGCAACCGGAACCACCTTTTTCTTTGCCTTCTGCCCCGTGTTTTTTTGAGCCGACGCTTTCGGAGTGTCGGCCTTCCGGCTAACAACAATCGGATTAATGGCAAGGGATTCCTTTTCTATCATCTCAAAAAGTTCATTCGGAAGTAATTGCGCATAATTTCCTTCAACCACTTCCGTATTCTCTATCGGTGTAGACAAAAAGAAAAACAAGGCAACCACTGCAATCATGGCAACCGCATTCGACAAATAGGAACGGTTGAATTTAATCTCAACCCTTCGCTTTTTGTCTTCCGGCACAACTGGAACAGAATAACGGATGGTCTTTTCCATGTACGGTTTCTTCAGTTCCGCCAGTTCCTGCATTTCAAAACTATCCAGCCCATATAAGTAAGGAGTGGTTATCTTGTGGTCATAGGGAGCAAAGTCATAAGTACCATGAATGGAGTAACGCAATTCGCCAATGTTGGGCAAATCCACCTTACCTTCTTCATGGAGAGCAGTGAATATATATGCCACTTCTTTTTCTACAATCCGCGTAGCATCAGAAAAATCAGTATCATAGACAGCCATATAAGATTGTACAAGTAAGCCGTCATTCATCTTCAGTTGAGGATTGAAACCGATAATACGAGTAGGGGGCAGAAAAACATTCTCTTCTGCTACTCTCATTGCCGGAGTATAATGGGCTACAAATCCTCCCAAACCGGGAACAATGACACAATCGTTCTCCAATAACAATACTTCTATGTGCTGTGCTAATTCAATCATGCCACAAAAGTAGCGGAAATATCGGATATACGCTAGTTTCAGAGCTTTTTTCTTATCAACAAATTATGAACACTGCACATTGAAAATGCATTAAAAAAGGTTTTTGGGCAAGAGAAAGGATTTTTACCGGAAAATTTTCTACTTTTGTACCGTTTAGCTATGCTTGTCAATAATAGAAGGACAATTGACCTCGCAAGAGTATACAAACCTAAACACTTAACAAAAGACTATTATGCGCATTATCTTCTGTCTGATGGTTTTCTTGTTCATAGGAAAAAACACGATGCTGGCACAACAACTGTCCTCATTCGTAGAATATGGAACAACCCTGCATACCGGTGACAACACCCCTCTTTGGCAGGTCAGCAACCAGCAAGGACTCACTTCGCTTGACAACAATACTTACATACGTGGAGGAATATCCTACAGACACCAACTCGGAAAATGGAAGTTTGAAGAAGTTGTGGATTTGGTTGCAGCAGCCGGATTCAGTACTACCTCTTTCATTGTACAGCAGGCTTACGTAGACATCCGCTACAAGTGGTTCGGATTCTTCGCTGGAAGCCGGGAACAGAATTCTCCATTGCTGAATCAAGAGCTAAGCAGTGGCGGCATGACTTGGTCGGGCAATGCGCGTCCCATCCCACAAGTACAGATAGGCATACCCGAATATGTACAGTTGCTGCCCCGTTTAGGTCTGAAAGGAGAAATCTCGTACGGATGGTTTACAGACAACAAATACCAACGGGAACAAGTCGGAGAAAAATACTGGTATACCAAGAGCATCAAATACCATCATAAAGAAGGGTTTCTGCGTATCGGTATACCCAAAGGAAAATGGCAACTAGAACTCGGGGTGACCCTCGACACCCAATTTGGTGGATATAAAATTGGAGGTTCCGAATCGGGGGACTTGGGAAACGGATGGAAGGATTATATACGCGTATTCTTCCCCGGCCACGGGAGTGAGGACGGACCGGTAGGTGAACATCTGGCTTTCCAAGGCAATTTTCTGGGCAGCGAATATATCAAAATGACTTATCGTCCTAAGGAAGATTTCTCTATCAGCGCCTATCTGGACAATCATTTTGATGACTTCTCCGCCATGGCCAAACTCAACGGTTGGGATGGCTTATGGGGTGTGGAATATAAATCCAACCATAAACAAGCCATCAACGGAATCGTTATCGAATATCTCCAGACTACCAATATGAGCGGTCCTCTGCACGGTTTGCAAAATTCTGTAGTAGGTAAGACCGGAGGAGCCGACAACTACTACAACAACGGTTACTACCCAGGATGGGCACATTGGGGCATGGCGATAGCCAATCCGTTGATAGCATCGCCTATCTATAATAAGGATGGCGATATGAGTTTCAAGTACAATCGTGTTAAGGCCCTGCATCTGGGATGGAGCGGTGACATCAGCAGTGAGTGGAGATATGTAGCAAAATTGTCTCACAACAGAACTTGGGGAACTCCTCATCGTCCAATACCCGATATATTAGAAAATTTTTCTACTTTTGCATCGTTTTACTATACTCCCCGTAAATGGAAGGGCTGGTGCTTCAACGCGTCCCTTGCATTGGATATGGGAGAGATATATGGAGACAATTTTGGAGTCCAACTAAAAGTACATAAAATATTTTAAGAAAATGAACTACATACAAACAGAGATTGACGGCGTATGGCTGATTGAGCCGAAAGTATTCCATGATGCCCGCGGATACTTTATGGAAGCATTTAAGGAAGAAGAGTTCCGTGCACATGTCGGAGACGTTCACTTCATCCAGGACAATGAGTCCAAATCCTCTTTCGGTGTATTACGTGGTCTTCACTACCAGAAGGGCGATTGCAGCCAGGCTAAACTGGTACGTGTCATTAAAGGAAAAGTGCTGGACGTGGCTGTCGACTTAAGAAAATCTTCTCCCACTTTCGGAAAGTATGTCAGTGTGGAGCTAAGCGAGGAGAACAAGAGACAATTCTTCATTCCGCGCGGTTTTGCTCACGGTTTTCTGGTGCTGAGCGATGAAGCTGTCTTTACATACAAGGTAGACAACGCATACGCACCACAGTCCGAGGCATCCATCCGTTTTGACGACGAAACCATCGGTATTGAATGGCCTGTTGCTACGGAACAGCTTCTATTATCAGATAAAGACGGACATGCCGTATCGTTCAAGGATGCGGTCTATTATGAATAAAATATGAAAATAGCCATTGTCGGTACAGGATACGTCGGTTTGGTAACCGGAACCTGCTTTGCGGAAATCGGTGTCAACGTTATTTGCGTAGACACGAACAGTGAAAAGATAGAGTCACTGAAAAAGGGCGTTATTCCTATCTATGAAAACGGACTGGAAGAAATGGTTAGCCGGAATGTGAAAGCAGGACGCCTGCAATTCACCACATCCCTGGAGAGTTGTCTGAATGAGGTGGAAGTGGTATTCAGTGCCGTAGGTACACCACCCGATGAGGATGGAAGTGCCGACTTGAGCTATGTGCTGGAAGTTGCCCGCACCATTGGACGCAATATGCAGAAATACGTGTTGGTGGTAACCAAAAGTACCGTTCCCGTAGGTACTGCCCAAAAAGTGCGGACTGCCATTCAAGAAGAACTTGATAAGAGAGGGGTGAACATTGACTTTGATGTCGCTTCGAATCCCGAGTTTCTGAAAGAAGGTAATGCCATCAACGATTTTATGAGTCCCGACCGTGTAGTGGTGGGAGTAGAGTCCGAACGAGCCAAGAAGATAATGAGCAAGCTCTACAAACCATTCCTGCTGAACAACTTCCGTGTCATCTTTATGGACATCCCTTCTGCAGAAATGACAAAGTATGCGGCTAACTCCATGCTTGCCACCCGCATCAGCTTCATGAACGACATTGCCAATTTATGCGAATTGGTGGGAGCGGATGTAAACATGGTGCGCAGCGGTATCGGTTCGGATACCCGTATCGGACGTAAGTTCCTCTATCCGGGGATAGGCTACGGCGGCTCATGCTTCCCTAAGGATGTAAAGGCACTGATTAAGACAGCTGAACTGAACGGCTACAAGATGCGTGTACTCCATGCAGTAGAGGAGGTGAACGAGAAACAGAAGAGTATCTTATTCGAAAAGTTGCAGAAGCATTTCAATAATGATTTGGAGGGAAAGGTCATCGCCATTTGGGGACTGGCCTTTAAACCCGAAACAGACGACATGCGTGAAGCTCCGGCCCTGATATTGATTGACAAGCTGCTGAAAGCCGGCTGTAAAGTACGTGCCTACGACCCGGCTGCCATGAACGAATGCCGACGCCGCATAGGAGAAAGTATTTATTATGCGACAGATATGTATGATGCCGCACTGGACGCAGATGCACTGATGCTGGTGACCGAATGGAAAGAATTCCGCCTGCCTTCATGGGCAGTCATCAAGAAGACCATGGAGCAGCCGTTGGTATTGGACGGACGTAATATTTACGACAAGAAAGATATGGAAGAACAAGGTTTCACATATCATTGCATCGGAAAATAAAGTCGCAGAAAGAAGAAAAGAAATAAACAGGGACGTTATGACAATAAAAGGAAGTGCGATTCTCATTGTACTTGTTGTCTCATTAGCCTCATGCAGCAACAGACAAACAGGAGAGGTTTCCGTAAAGGAAGATCTCATTGCAAAGCAACTGTTACAAGGCATCTGGGTGAACGATGAAACAGAAATGCCGTTGATGCGCATCGAAGGGGATACGGTATATTATGCCAACCCGCAAAGCGCTCCCGTATCTTTCAAGGTCGTTCACGATACAATCTACATATACAGCAATGAACCGGTGGCCTATAAGATAGACCGTCAAACGGAATACAGCTTCTGGTTCCACTCGCTGGCCGACGAAGTAATTAAACTGCATAAATCAGAGAATGCAGAAGATTCTTTGGTTTTCACCAGCCGGGAAGTAGAAGTCATTTCCACTACTCCAGAAGTGATAAAGAAAGACAGTATCGTAATATACAAGAATACAAGGTATAGGGGATATGTATATATCAACCCCTCAAAGATGAAGGTTTTCAAGACTTCCTATTCTGAAAATGGAATCAGTGTGGACAATGTGTATTATGATAATGTAATCCATATCTGTGTATACGAAGGGAAGAAGATGCTTTACGGCCAGGACATCACCAAAAAGATGTTTGCGGATATATTCCCTGCCGAAATACTGAATCAGGCCATTCTTGCCGATATGAACTTCATGGGTGTGGACAGTAAGGGATACCATTACCAGGCAACCCTTGGCATACCCGAAAGCTCCGTATACAGTCTGGTAAATATGATTATTGGTTTTGACTGTACAATGAGCATAGAAAAAGCGGAATAAATCCGCTTTTTCTATGTCTTTTCTTCACCACACCACAGTGTTTATTTCTTCTCACCGCCATTCTGTGGCCGTTTGGCACTGGGCTTTCCGCCTTTATTGTTGTTACGGCCATTCTTATTTCCTCCTGGCCTACGTCCGTTTCCATGGCCGCCCCGTCTTCCTCCGTCAAATGCTCTCGGCTTGTATTCTGGTGCTTCACCCAGCTCTTCGGGAACCGATATCTTATAGATATCCCTATCTAGGAATTTTTCGATATTCTTAAAGTTACCCTGCTCCTTTTCGGAAACGAAGGTGATGGCTACGCCGTCATTATTAGCACGCGCCGTACGTCCGATGCGGTGCACATAATCTTCACTGTCGTGGGGAACGTCGTAGTTTATCACCAGACGGATGTCATCGATATCAATACCTCTCGCAACGATATCTGTGGCTACCAGGATATTGATACGTCCTGCCTTGAACTCATACATCACTTCTTCGCGCTGTGCCTGCTCCAAGTCGGAATGCATTTCACCGACGTTCAGTTTCATCTGCTTCAAAGCTTTGGTCACTTCCTTCACTTTCAGTTTGGAAGAAGCAAAGATGATAACGCGTTCCGGTGTCTCCTCTGCAAAGAGGCTACGGATGATGCCCAGCTTCTGATTCTCGTAGCAAACGTAGGCTGCCTGCACAATCTTTTCTGCCGGTTTGGAAACAGCCAGCTTCACCTCGGCAGGATTGTTCAGAATGTTACCAGCCAACTGTTGTATCTTAGCAGGCATGGTGGCAGAGAACATGATTGTCTGCCGCTCTTTAGGAAGGAATTTGACAATTTGCATAATATCGTCATAAAATCCCATATCCAGCATCCGGTCTGCTTCATCCAAAATAAAATAAGAGACACGGGAAAGATCTACATAACCAAGGCTAAGATGGGCTATCAAACGCCCCGGGGTAGCAATAACGACATCAGCACCCAGTGTCAACCCTCTTTTCTGCTGCTCGAACAGTATTCCGTCATTACCACCATACACGGCCACGCTGGAAACCGGCATGAAATAAGAGAAACCTTCCATCTGTTGGTCTATCTGTTGCGCCAACTCGCGGGTAGGAGCCATGACAATGCAATTGATGGCATCGGCAGGGTGTCCGCCTTCTGAGAGCTTGTTCAATATAGGCAACAAATATGCGGCAGTTTTTCCCGTTCCGGTTTGTGCCACTGCTATTAAATCTCGACCTTCGAGTATGACGGGAATTGATTTTTCTTGTATGGGGGTGCACTCTTCAAAGCGCATGGCATCCAGTGCCTCCAGCACATTGCCATTTAAATGTAGTTCTGAAAACTTCATGTATCTCTTTTAAATTTGCGTACAAAGATAGGAAAAAGACTTATAAAATAGACTCTTACAGTAAAAAAATAAGCCCTTGGGACAATAATTATCTCAAGGACTTGCAAATTTGTTTCAAGCATCTGCCTTCAACGAGGAATATCAATGTATGAATCCTTAAATCCCAGAAAGTAAAGTACGCCATCTAAGCCGATGGTGTTGATGGATTGCTTAGCATTGGCAACAACTTTGGGCTTTGCATGAAAAGCGATTCCAAGGCCGGCAATTCCCAGCATGGGCAGGTCGTTGGCACCGTCGCCCACAGCAATAGTCTGCGCAATATCCACTTTTTCCACCTGAGCTATCAAACGCAGCAACTCCGCCTTACGCTTACCGTCAACTACATCACCGAGATAGCGACCGGTCAGTTTGCCATCCTCTATTTCCAGCTCATTGGCATACACATAGTCTATACCGTACTTCTTCTGGAGGTACTGCCCGAAGTAGGTAAACCCTCCCGAAAGAATAGCTATCTTGTAACCGTATTTCTTCAAAACATACATCAGGCGATCCACACCTTCCGTAATGGGAAGATTCTCTGCAATTTCCTGCATCACGGACTCATCCAATCCTTTCAACAAAGCCACTCGTTCGCGAAAGCTCTCAATGAAATCTATCTCACCACGCATGGCACGCTCAGTAATAGCCTTTACCTGGTCGCCCACACCTGCACGTATGGCCAATTCATCAATCACTTCCGTTTCAATCAGAGTAGAGTCCATATCAAAGCAAATGAGGCGACGCATCCGGCGGTACATATTGTCCAACTGGAAAGAGAAATCCATTTCCAGTTCGGTTGCCAGTTTCATCAACTGTTCTTGCATGGCAATGCGGTCTTTCGGAGTGCCCCGAACGGAAAATTCGATGCAGGCGCGTGTACGCGATTCACATTCGTCCAGCGGAATACGTCCTGTAAGGCGCTTGATGGCATCGATATTCATGCCTTGCTCTGCAAGAATACGGGTCACAGCAGATATTTGACGGGCAGACAACTTGCGCCCCAATAAAGTAAGAATATAGCGGTTCTTTCCCTGCATATTCACCCAATCCTCGTACTCTTTGGCAGTAATAGGGTAAAAACGGACAGTCACTCCCAGGGAGGAAGCCTTGAAAAGCAGTTCCTTCATAATGAACCCCGAATGTTGTTCTTCCGTCTTGCATAAAATGCCCAATGAAAGAGTATTATGAATGTCTGCTTGACCAATATCAAGAATAGTAGCATCATATTTGGCCAGAATTTCCGTCACGGAAGCTGTCAGTCCCGGACGGTCTTCACCCGTAATACGTATCAGGATGAGTTCAGTGTTCAATGGTTGCATAAATCATCTTTTTGATAGAATAATAGACTACAAAAGTAAGGAAAATTCCCGCTATTTATGCTAAATAACATAAAAATATGACTCTAAAAAGTGAGAAAAATGCTTGTTTATTTGGAAGTTTGTTTAAGAATTACTTACCTTTGCAGCCGATTTCAGAACTAAAAGCTTTGAATATCAATGGGTTTCTACTCATTTCAAGCTCTGAGAAGACGATGTTCCGGGAAGAAATCACTGTTGAAGGACAGTCCCGGATAGTATTAACCAAAACCGTGCCGCATGAAATATGCAAAATGGATTTTTGTTGTATTACTAATAAGTTCCTTGACTTCTTTTGTAGAAAAAGACAAACCTACCGGAGGTTTGAATGTGGGTGACATGGCCCCGGATTTCAAAATCCAATCCATGTCAGCAGAGCAATCCCAAACCGACCTTTCCGATTTGAAAGGAAAGTATGTGTTGCTCAGCTTTTGGGCAAGTTACGACGCGCAGTCCCGGATGCAGAACGCAAGTTTGAGCAATGCGCTTCGCTCTACTGCCCACAACAATGTGAAGATGGTTTCAGTTTCATTCGATGAGTATCAGTCAATCTTTGAAGAAACCATCCGTAAGGACCAAATAGTTACGCCCACTTGTTTCGTGGAAACTAAAGGCGAATATTCCGGCCTCTTTAAAAAGTATCGCTTGGGCCGCGGATTCACTAACTATTTACTGGATGATAATGGTGTAATTATTGCCAAAAACATCTCTGCTGCAGAACTTTCCGCTTACTTGAATTAAGCTTGCTGATGCCCGGTGCATACAACAGCAACTTAAAGAACCAGTAAGACGAAAGTGAGGGTGTTCTCTGGAAACCGGCGTCTCTTTCCGGCAAAAAAGGGAACAAAACAAAAGAGGAAAATGAATACAACAAAAAGCCCCTCCCACACTTGTAGAACGCAAGAGTGGGAGGGGTTTCTTATTTTAATGGACTTCCGGAGACAAGCATCCTAAACCTCTACTTTAGTACGCCAAACCTCAACTTGAGCAGACTGAAGTAGAGGTTTAGAATGCTTATTTCGGCGCTTTCCTATATAAATAGAATGCAATGAAGGCATACATTATATTCGGTATCCACACAGCTATGACTGGAGGCATGTTACCGTTTACGGCAAATGTGGAAGCAATGGTCTGAAACAGAATATAAGAGAAACTCAATGCCAAGCCGATACCCAAATGCAATCCCATTCCGCCTTTCGTTTTCTTGGAAGACAAAGACACTCCTATCAACGTCAGGATAAAGGAGGCGAACGACATGGCAATGCGTTTGTGATACTCTATCTCAAATTCCTTAATATTGGCAAAGCCGCGTTGCCGCTGCCTGCTGATGTACTCGCTCAATTGAGGGCTGGTCAGCATCTCCTGCTGATTCTTCATAATCAGAAAGTCGGCAGGCTCCATGAACAGAGTGGTATCTATGCGACCTCCTTTTATGATACTCTCCTTCATGCCATCCATCTGACGAATCATATAATCCTTGATTTTCCACTTATGCACGGCCGTCGTGTCGTAGGTAATGGAACGGGCTGTAAGGTGGGAAACCAGTTGCTTGTCATTGAACTTGTCCAAAGAAAAGCGATAACCGGTCTTGCTGTAGTCTTCAAAACGTTCGATATAGGCAATTACCCCCGAATCCACTTCCAGCTGGATGTTCCGTGCCGTATTCGCCTTACGAGGTTTGTAGTACTTGTCCTCAAAATTAATACGTGTCACACTACCTTTGGGGATGACATAAGATCCGAGGCAGAACGTCACTACCGCAATGATTGCCGCAGACACCATGTAAGGACGCAGCATACGCTTGAAACTCATTCCCGTAGAGAACATGGCGATGATTTCCGAGTTCTCTGCCAGTTTGGAAGTAAAGAAGATTACAGCGATAAACACAAACAGCGGACTGAACAGATTGGCAAAGTAGGGGATGAAGTTCAGATAATAATCAAAGACAATCGCATTCCACGGCGCTTCATGAGACATGAAGCGGTCCATCTTCTCGTTGAAGTCGAACACCACTGCAATGGAGATAATCAATGCAATGGCAAAGACATACGTACCTAAGAACTTCTTAATGATGTACCAGTCCAGCCGCTTCAAGAATTTACCTCTCGGCAGCTTTATATTCTTCCATATCCTCCAGTTCATTTTTCTCATAATCTTGTCGATACGCGTTTCACCATCATCGGTTTCCAGGTAGCAAAGTCGCCTGCAATGATATGCTTACGTGCTTCGCCCGCCAGCCACAAGTAGAAAGCCAAGTTGTGGATAGATGCTATCTGCATGGCAAGCAGCTCCTGTGCGTGGAACAGATGGCGCAAGTATGCCTTGCTGTACATGGTATCCACGTAAGAGGCGCCATCCGCTTCAATGGGAGAGAAATCCATTTCCCATTTTTTGTTGCGCATGTTCATGATGCCGTCCTTGGTAAACAGCATGCCATTGCGTCCGTTTCGGGTAGGCATCACGCAATCGAACATATCGACACCGCGTTCAATGCCTTCCAGGATATTTACCGGAGTCCCGACTCCCATCAGATAGCGAGGCTTGTCTTTGGGAAGAATCCCGTTCACCAACTCAATCATCTCGTACATCTTGTCTACAGGCTCGCCCACAGCCAGACCACCAATGGCATTACCGTCAGCACCTTTAGAGGCAACAAACTCTGCTGACTGCTCGCGGAGGTCGCGATAGACGCACCCCTGCACAATGGGAAATAAGGATTGCTGATAACCGTACTTCGGTTCTGTTTCGTTGAAACGCTTGATACAGCGGTCCAGCCAGCGATGTGTCAATCCCAGTGATTTTTTGGCATATTCGTAGTCCGAATTCCCCGGAGGACATTCATCAAAGGCCATCATGATGTCTGCACCGATAGTCCGTTCTATATCCATCACCTTCTCCGGTGTAAAGATATGCTTGCTACCATCGATGTGTGAACGGAATTCCGCACCTTCTTCGCGCAACTTGCGGATACCGGACAACGAAAATACCTGGAAGCCGCCACTATCTGTCAGCATAGGACGGTCAAAGCCGTTGAACTTATGCAGTCCACCGGCTTTTTCTATCACTTCCAGTCCCGGACGCAGATAAAGATGATAGGTATTACCCAATATTATCTGCGCCTTTATGTCCTCTTTCAATTCGGGCAGATGCACGCCTTTCACTGTTCCCACTGTACCTACCGGCATAAAGATAGGTGTCTCAATCTGCCCGTGGTCAGTAGTAATCAGTCCGGCACGTGCATTGGTCTTGCTGTCTGTATATTGTAACTCGAATGTCATTCTTCTTTCTTTTCAGTCTTTTCTTTCTTTACGGACAAGTCGATGGCATCGGCTACTTTTTCATCAGTCAGCGCAATGGCAAACACTTCCTTAATATCTTTCACATAGTGGAAAGTCAGTCCTTTCAGATATATATCCTGTATCTCTTCTATATTCTTGCGGTTCTCGTCGCTCAAGATAATCTCCTTGATACCGGCACGCTTGGCAGCCAGTATCTTCTCCTTGATGCCTCCTACCGGAAGTACCTTACCGCGAAGTGTTATCTCTCCCGTCATGGCAAGATTAGCCTTCACCTTTTTCTGGGTGAGGGCAGAAGCGAGGGAGGTAGCCATCGTGATACCGGCAGACGGACCGTCTTTCGGAATGGCGCCTTCGGGCACATGGACATGGATGTTCCAGTTATCAAAAATCTCTTCGTCAAGATTCAGCAGAGAGGCATGCGCCTTGATGTATTCCAATGCCAGCATGGCCGACTCTTTCATTACATCACCCAAATTGCCGGTCAATGTCAAACGTCCACCCTTACCACGGCTCAGGCTGGTTTCCACGAAAAGTATTTCACCACCTACGGCAGTCCACGCCAGACCGGTCACTACTCCTGCGTACTCATTACCCTGATACTTGTCACGGGTATATTCGGGTGCCCCCAGAAATTCATACAAGTCTCCCGGTTTGATTTCGGTCTTCGCAAAATAACCGTCCGTAGCATATTGGCGTGCAGATTTACGGAGTATCTTTCCGATTTTCTTTTCCAGTTCGCGCACACCGCTCTCACGAGTATAATTCTCTATAATGGCTTCCAGAGTGTTCTTCGGAATCTTGATATCATTCTTTCTCATACCGTTTGCCTCCAATTCCTTCGGAACCAGATGGCGGCGAGCAATTTCAATCTTTTCTTCCGTGATATAGCCGCTTACCTCAATCAGCTCCATACGGTCCAACAACGGTCCGGGGATGGTATTCAGATTATTGGCAGTAGCGATGAACATCACTTTAGACAAATCATAGTCCACATCCAGAAAGTTATCATGGAATGTAGTATTCTGTTCCGGGTCGAGCACTTCGAGGAGGGCAGAGGAGGGGTCTCCTTGGCGGTCGGCACTCACCTTATCTATTTCATCCAGAATAAATACCGGATTGGAGGAACCTGCCTTTATCAGATTCTTGATAATCCGTCCCGGCATGGCACCGATATATGTCTTGCGGTGACCGCGAATCTCGGCTTCATCATGCACGCCACCCAGCGACATACGGATATACTTACGCTTCAAGGCAGCCGCAATGGAACGTCCCAAAGAGGTTTTTCCCACACCCGGAGGGCCATACAGACAGATGATGGGGGATTTCATATCGCCCTTCAGCTTCAATACGGCAAGATGTTCCAAAATACGTTCTTTCACCTTCTCCAAACCATAATGGTCTTTGTTCAATGTCTTTTCCGCATTGGTAAGGTTCAGATTATCCGTAGTGTAAACGCCCCACGGCAAACTAAGCATTGTCTGCAGGTAGTTCAGTTGCACACTGTAGTCGGGAGACTGGGGATGGGTGCGTTCCAACTTATCCACCTCTTTTAGGAACGTAGCCTTCACCTCATCATTCCATTTGATGGTCTCCGCCTTCTTACGCATTTCCTCTATTTCCTGCTCTTGACCGCCGCCACCCAGCTCATCCTGAATGGTTTTAATCTGCTGCTGCAGGAAATACTCACGCTGCTGCTGGTCTATATCCTCGCGTGCACGCATCTGGATAGATTCTTTGATTTCGGCAAGCTGCACTTCACGATTCAGAATTTCGAGCAGGCGGTAAGTACGCGCCCGCAAAGAGTCGATACGGAGCAGTTCTATCTTTTCGTCTTTCTTAAGTGGCAGGTTCGTACAGATAAAGTCTACCAAAAACATTGGATTGGTAATGTTCTTGATGGCAAATGCCGAATCCTGCGGAAACATATCGGATGACTTGATGTAGCGTACTGTCAAGTCTTTACACGCCTCTACCAATGCATGGAACTCCTTGTCATTCTTCTCCGGAAGTTCTTCATTCAGCGTAGCTATCCGTCCCTTCAGATAAGGAGTCGTATCCGTAATCTCCTTCAGTTCCATACGTTTGGAGCCTTGCAGAATGACGGTAGTTGTCTGGTCTGGCATTTCAAGCACACGTACTATCTTGGCAACTGTACCGATGGTATGTAAATCCTCAAGCAGAGGTGTCTCTGTTTCAGCCACCTTTTGGCATACAACAGCTATATAAGAATTTTTCTTTTCTGCTTCACGCACCAATTTGAGGGAAGATTTCCTTCCTACAGATACCGGCATAAACACCCCAGGGAACAATACCATATTTCGAAGAGGCAATATCGGTAAAACCTCTTCTACCTCAATGTCCATCAATTGTTCCTCATTCCCCTCAAAATCAGCAATTACAGAGAAAGCGTTTCCGCTTCTATCTTCGACATCACTCAGGTAATTTCTTTTCTTCATTTCTTTCTTTTTAGTTTATGTCATATTGGCAGGCCAATAAAGCGCTTGCAAAGTTAAGCTATTTCTTCATAAATAGACATTCTCATCCTTTAAAAAGACAAAAACAGTGCCAATTTTATGACAAATATGCAGGTTTTGATTATTTTTGAGCCCAATTAAAGAAGATAAACATGCCGAAATCATCTTTTAAGTTTAAACAATTTACCATATTTCATGATAAATGCGCCATGAAGGTCGGCACAGATGGTGTACTACTTGGGGCATGGGCCCCGGCAGACAAAGCGAAGCGTATACTGGACGTTGGAACCGGTACCGGATTAATAGCCTTACAGTTAGCACAAAGGAATCCGCATGCCCGGATTACTGCAATCGAAATAGATGCAGCTGCAGCCGGACAAGCCACAGAAAATGTATCTCACTCTCCATGGGCCGGTAGAGTAGAGGTCATATGTCATGATTTCCGAGATTATCAGCCGGAAAACAGATTTGACCTCATCATTTCCAATCCTCCCTATTTTATAGATGCGTTGAAATGTCCTGACGAACAAAGGTGCACAGCACGGCATGCGGGCAATTTGAATTACGATTTACTATTTCGTCGTTCGGCATCTTTGCTTGAAGAGCAAGGAGTCGTAAGCATCATTATTCCAGCGGAAGCTGAAAAAACGGTTGTGGATACAGCTTGGAACCATAAGTTGTTTCCATTGCATCGTGTGCAAGTCTTCACCAAACCCGGAAAACCGTGCAGACGGGTATTGCTGAACTTTGGTTTTGAAGCAAAAGAGTGTAGAGAAGAGAAACTCTGTATTGAGATGAATCACAATGAGTTTACCCCTGAATATGTAGCTTTAACGAAAGATTTCTATCTGAAAATGTAATTTTAATTGCATAAAACTTGCCTAAATATTTGGTTGGTATCAGAATTGTTTTTACCTTTGCACTCGCTTTTCAGAAGTAAAGCATTCGGGGTGTAGCGCAGTCCGGTTAGCGCACCTGCTTTGGGAGCAGGGGGTCGTGGGTTCGAATCCCGCTACCCCGACGGATGAGAATCAAGGAGTTACGGTAAAATGTAGCTCCTTTTTTTATTCTCCGAATGGGGCGGTTTACCTTTGGTTTAACCGAGTGAGTTAAACCGAGAGTTAAACCAAAAATGAACATGGATGCTACAATTTCAGTGGTTTGTTACAAATCCAAGACCCTATCTAATGGCGAACACCCTCTAATGCTTCGTATCAGTAAAGACGGAAAGAAGAAATACCAAAGTTTGGGAATATCTGTAAATCCCAAGTTTTGGGACTTTCAGAAAAATAAGCCGAAACCTAAATGTCCTAACTTGGAGTATCTTCAAAAGATTATTCTTGATAAGAAGCTGGAACTTCAAAAGAAAATGCTTGAAATAAAGTCCGACCAAAAAGAATACTCGGCTGCAACTCTGATTGAAGCAAATGAAAAGCTACAGGTTGCTAAAAACGTAGATTGCTTTTATAAAGAAATAATTGCTCAATGTGAGATTAACAACAAATGTGGCAATAGGCTGGTTTACCTTAATTCCTATAACTCTTTGAAAAGATTTACTAATGGAAAATTGGAAATCCCCTTTAACACCATAAATGTGGCATGGCTCGAAAAATATGAAAAATGGCTTCGGAGTAATGGCAACAAAGAAACAACAATCAGTTTAATGTTCCGTACCTTACGAAGCACATATAATAAAGCAATAAAAGAAAGATGTGCCCATTTGTCAGATTATCCTTTTCAAGAATATAAAATCAGTAAATTCGACACTTCTACTCAAAAGAGAGCCATAGCTAAAACGGATATGTTGAAGTTTACAGAAACTTCCCAACCGATAGGACAGAAAAAATATGTGGAGTTAAGTAAAGACATTTTTATATTCAGCTATCTGTGTGGCGGTATAAACTTTACTGATATAGCTAATTTAACACAAGAGAATATCGTTAATGGTAGGTTACACTATATCCGTCAGAAAACTGGTAAGCTAATCAAGATTGGAATACCCCAAGAAGCTATGCAAATTATTAAAAAATACACCGATGAGAGTAATGGTTATCTATTCCCGATATTGAACGTAAAAGTCCATAAAACAGCTTTGCAGAAGCAGAATAGGATTCATAAAATACGTGGCAAGGTAAATGACATTCTAAAGACACTTGGTAAGCGATTGGGAATTGAAGCTAATATAACAACCTATGTGGCGCGCCATTCATTCGCGAGTGTTCTTAAGAAATCGGGAGTAAACATCGCCTTGATAAGTGAAGCGTTGGGACATTCAGACTTAGCGACTACTCAAATATATTTGGATAGCTTCGACAACGAGCAAGTAGATGAAGCGATGAAGAATTTGCTATAATGAATAAATCTCCATTTGCAGCAATGCAGGTGGGGATTATTTTTTTAATTTTGCCTTAAACTAAAAATTATGGAGAAATTAAAAGAAGATTGTATCATTACGGACGAGCGTTTGGAATACATGAAAGCTATCGCAGAACTATATGTGCCAAATCTGGAAGCAGAAATATATAAAAACATCTGTACCACTACCGCCTTGCCTATATTTATAAAAAGATACAACCAAAACAAACTCAAAGAATATGGGAAGTTTACATACGAAAAATATGTGGTAAACAAAGAAATACAAGACACCCTAAAAGGTTTGGGAATTGATATTGATAAATTCTGGTTTCTACTTCTATTCATTTTTGATTATACTTGTGGCACTTGCATAGATGGCATGAAAGGATATGGAACAGGAATAGAACAATTAAAAGAAGCTGTAAAAGCCATAGTTGAAAACCATGAAAGAACAACCCCGTATGGAATAACTTTTAAAAGCCCCATCAAAATTACTGTTGAAATAGGCGACAAAGATAAAAGAACAATAGTAATTGACAGCCCAGATGCTATTGCTCACACAGCCGCGTCCATTATCAACAGTATAAACGAAATCGAAGACCATCCTTGGATGCAGAATCAAAGAATGACATTTATCCCTACAGAAGAAAAACAAACCATTCATATATGGATGTTCTATAAGATGTTTCAAGACTTCTTCAATCTGCCACCCTATAAAAAGCAGTTTAATCGCAGACGCAAGAAAGGAGAACAGGGTTTATCTCTCAGCAAGATATTTCTCGTATCAAAACTGATATATTTTACAAGGCTATCCACGAATACAAAATTCAATGAAAGTGATGAAAATTTGAGAGGATACATCAGTCTGCATAAAGGAAGAATAATCAATTCTGTAAACAGCATATATTAACGGCAACAAACAAAAGCGCAATTCAGATTGCTAATGAGTTGTGCTTTTATTATTTTTGTCTTTGGTATCTTAGTGTTGAACGAATAACTATATATGTGCTATGAAACAGATATTATTTTTATTGCTAATAGCCCTCTGTTCTTGCCATTCCGGTTTTTCCAGGAAAGGACAGGGAGATAAAACAGACAGTGTTCGTTTGCAAAAAGAACTATGTGCTTTACATCGGTATGTGGACAGCGTTATTAAATCTGATACCATCCTGCAACAACGCTTTCATTGTTTAGGAGCAGGTCTGACCAAAGACAAAGTAACCATTGACTTTCTGGATATACCGGAAGATTCTTTTGAGGTCTTTAAATCGGCATTCAAGAAGAACGTTTTTGCTTCTCCGCTGTTGGAATTCAATATAATGTCGGATATCATATTCGGTCCTGAAATCATTCCGATAAAAGAGGATTCTCTCGGACGGACTGCAAATATAGTGTTAAGTCCTATACCACGGGATATTCCTCGAGGAGAAGCCATAAACCCTGTTTCCCTTTCAATGCGTGCTGAATATGACTATTACCCGTTATCGACAACAGAAGTGAAAGTAATCATCACCAATCACTCTCACTTTGCATATGAATGTGGAGAAAGCTATAGCCTTGCCTATTACAACAGTAAACAGAAATCTTGGGAAACATTACCAACCAATCCCATAGTCAATAGCATTTTATGGATATTCCCATCCGAAAATCCTACCCATGAACAGAACATTAAACTCTATACTTCCGAAGTTCCTAATCGTGCAGGCAAGTACCGCATCTATAAAGCGTTCAACAGAAACACTAAAGTTGCTTATGCTGAATTTGAATTAGTAGATGAAGCAGGAGCCAAGCGGTTGAGAAGACAGATGGATGCCGCTTGGAATGGCAAGACTATTTCATCACAGAACATTTATGGCTCTTATATGCGGGGTGATTCAATCTTTGTGGATTTGATTAATAATTCTATTCATTTTCAAGAATTATTCAGAAAGGAGATGCTTAACTATTCTGCCATTAACTATGGAGCAGTCCGCGAACCTTCCCCCGTTACGCAGAGAGCATACACCGACACACTGCAAATAAGCATGAAAACCGAGAAGCCTGTTTACCCGATTGGAACAGAAAGTGTAAATGTAATACTAACCAACAAGAACTTGAGCCAACAGAACTTATCCTTTGGCGAATATTATTTTGTAGCACGCAAGCAGGGAAACCAATGGATACCATTATATGACAACAGCTTGGTGCAGGACATTGGCATTTTATTAAAACCTTATAGCGACTATCAGTTCAAAGCCAAGCTCTATCCATTATTCAATGACAATACTTCTGGTCAATATCGGGTTTATAAAGAAGTGGAATTTGACGGCACAGATAGGAAGTGGTATATGATAGCAGAATTTAAAATTGAATGAAAATAAAGGGCTTATACTATAACAATCGGATATAAAGTTGACCGCATAATCCATTTGTTTATGCTTTCAAAAATATAATAATGGTAGAGCTTTCGATTAAGAGGGGGAGTTTCAAATTTCTTTTTTAGTCCGTTTAAGAGCTACTAACTTTGCGCCATAATCAAAAAAGATAAGAGGCCTCTACTTTTGATTAGCATTTAATTATTAACTAATATTTTTTATTATGGCTAAAAAGAAAAGTAAGACACCCCCTATTAAAGGGAGCAATGGAATGAAGTTTTTAAACGGTGAAGGAAAAATTCAACTTTCCATGCCAAAGAATCCTTTGGAAGATTTGAAGTGGCTTCCCGAACTTGTAAAAAGTGAAGACGAAAGGCTTGATATTATAGAGCGATTAGGCTTCCCCATAATAGAACAAGATGCAGAAGGCTTTGTACACATACCTTTATTCCCTTCACAATCCAAACGGGATGAAGACTTATTGCAAGAGTTCATAAACGGGAAATGGCGTTTTATGATAGCAGCATGTACCATGAGGAAAAGATTCCCGGATAAAAGGCAAGAAACTACCACAAGAGGTTTTGATGTGGAGCGTGTGGATGCTGCACTTCCCGAAATCAGAGAAAGACTTAAATGCAGGGTATGGAAATCTTGGGATTTGAATGAGAATCAATTTTTCTCATGTGAAGATGATGACTTTCCTGCATGGCAATTCAAAAGAATTGGCTGGAGCATCTACCCCGATATTCCATATCCAGAGGAAGGAGGTGACAAATGATTACCTTCAATTTTGAAAGTGTCGTTTCAAGTAATCGCGAACCATATAACAATGTGGCTGCGCATGAAGAATTAAAGTCCATGATGTCACGCTTTGACAGATTGAACATCTTCTTCGATATTGACGAGGACGGTTACGAAGTGATAAAGGTCGAAAGCACATACGTGAAACGCTTCGCGTATCAGTTGAACGATAAATCTGCAAACTGGCTTATGACATACCTTTCTACTGGCAAGAGTGAGGACTTTGGCGTAGAACCGTCAGAAGTTCAGAAATCAGACCAAACTAACGGTAACGAGTATCGAAAGAATATGCTCAAACTGTTTGTGGAAAGCAAGGCTGTAAACATTCAGTTTACACCCGAGTTCAGAGACCGTAGAGGGCAGCTAACAGCAGTAGCCAACTTCAAGTTCGGTAACATCTTCTTCTTTGTAAACCGAGACGAGGACATTGTTTCGTACTTGCAAGAGAAAGAGTTAATTCGCTAAATCTAAACGGAGCAGAGGAAGTGTAAATTTCCTCTCTCCTTTTAAAAGCTGACAAAAATGAAAAAGGAATATATACCTATATATAAAATAGCTGGTAAAATCCAGTACTTGACAGAAGTCCTACCACAGATAGAAACAAACACTATCCTTTGTAAGACATTAACTGGATTGGGTGCAACCTATTCCGAAATAAAGTCTAAGCGACATTCCATTATTTCTGTTCCCAATGTACCGCCTATCATTGGCAAGTGTAAAGACCCGAAACATAAGAATGACAATCTGTTCGGTGTCAAGCAAGGTGTGACAACAGAAGAAATCATTGATTATATTGAAAAGACATTAGCCGCAGGAAAGTTTATCAAGTTAATAAGCACTCCCGAAGGATTTACTAAAATCAAACGTGCTTTCGAGGAACTGGAACTTGACATATATAATATGTGCTTCTTCCTATCCGATGAATGCGACAAGCTGATAAAGGATGTCGATTACAGAGCGGATATAATTCTTCCTATGGATGATTTTTTCAAATTCAGAGAAAAGGCATTTGTTTCAGCGACTCCCATACTACCGAGTGACCCACGTTTTGAAAGTCAAGGTTTCAAAATAGTAGAAATACAGCCTACCTTTGATTACAAACGTCCTATCAGCATTGTGCAGACTAATAATGTTTTGGAAGCATTGAAAGAAATTCTACCACAGATAAAAGCACAACAAGAGCAACCACGCAGTATTTGTTTCTTTGCCAACAGTGTTGATATGATACACCAGTTGATGAGTAAATTGGGAATTGAAAATGAGTCCGCTGTGTTCTGTGCAGAAAAAAGTGTTGAGAAGTTGAAGAAGAAAGGATTCAAACGCGCTTATGAACACTGGAACAGTAAGCATAAAATGCCTTATATGTGGTTTACTTGTAGATTTTATACGGCTGTAGATATTGAACTGGAAGAACAGCCCGATATAATATTTGTCACTGAACCGTATTTTGCAGAATACACAATCATTGACCCATGCACTGATGCGGTACAAGCAGTTGGACGATTCAGAAACGGTACTTCTTTGGCTATTCATGTTGTCAATACCAATGAGAACTATCCGATACGCACCAAAGCAGGCATCAAGGAATATCTCAAAGGTTGCAGGGATGCTTACAAGACGATTAAAAATCTCTATGAATGTGCAACATCTTCGGAAAGCCGAGATGCTTATAAGGCTGCATTGGATATACTGCCATATAACCGGATGCTAAAAGACGGTAAGACCAACTATTTTGCGATTGACAATTTTGTTGATGAAGCATTGGTTAAGTCTGCCTACAACAATATTGATTCAGTAGTGAACCGATACAAGGAAAGCAGTTTGTTTTTACCGAAACTGACCCAACCTCTGTTTTACAAATTGGGCGATAAGGAAAGGTTGAGCCTAATGGATAAGAGCAGTTCTATCAAAGAAAGCCGAAAGCGTATCGTTGAATTACTGGAATCGTTGAAGGATGATAGAGACTCTCCATTGGCGCAATCGTTTATCAGTGACATTAGGCAAGTTGATGCTTTTATTATTGATGCTTACGATACGGTAGGCAAAGAAGTTATTGAAGTAAACAATTATTCATTCAAAAAAATCAAAGAAGCCATGATTATGAAAAACTATAGAGAAAAAACAAGCGGAGTAGAGTTTGTTCAACTCCTTAAAAACTCCTTTAAGATTGGCGAGAAATACACTCGTGAATATATCAAAAAAGAATTAAAGCGTTTATACGCATTGGTTAAGACTGCGCCTAAAAATGCGATTACAGCCATGACTATAAAAGATTTCTTCAAAATTCAAGAGTGTAAAATAGGAAATCAAAAAGCTATCAGAATATTAGAACCATTGATATAGGATAGTACTTTTTTTGATGAAAGTTAGTTTTATAGGGTCTGTTTTAAAAAGGTACTCTATCATTAATATTTAACTTTATCAAATCATTTATAAACGAAGAGTTTCCGCTGATGAAAGTGGGGACTCTTTTTTTTATTTGAACATATCTTCATATCGTAATTCACTTCCCCATGCTGTGCTGGATGATAAAAACGGAGGTACACTACCTTTTTATGCCCCCTCATGGGCATGGAAGAAAAAAGCATTCTTTACTTCACGATGATACTATTACCTCACATCATCCATGAAAAAGAATGCCTTTTGTCAGCAGCGTATATGTTCACAATTCTATTCCCGTAGCCGAGCAATAATTTACTAATGCTCCGAATTTCTTTTAAAAGAATATTTAGGGAAAGACATAGAACAATCCTTAGATGCAAGCGAAGAAATTCACTTGTGTTTAGGGTTTGTTCTTGTTAAATCCATTCAATCAATAATCTTTTAATTCAAATTCATTATGGAAGCATTACAAATTATGCCTATCATGGCACAGAACCAATCGAGATTTAACTTAGGCGAGTATGCGGAAGAAGCTGCCATTATCCAAGACGAACCAACAGTACAGCCGAGCGTGAACTTTTTGGAAGCAAACACAGATGCAATCACTATGGACGAGCTTACAAACAAATGTGTCGTTCCAACTTGGGCTAACCAAGAATTGACTATCGCACATCAAGATTTTATTTCATGTGTGCATGATGCGGCTTGTTCATTCTATGCAGGTGAAAGGGTGAACGAGCCGGATATTAGAGTTTCACACATTGTACGGGGCAGAACACCTCAAAGTTTGGGTAAGAAAGCATCGGAACTGTTAGAATGTGAAAAGACACAATTCTACCAACGTCTTGCATTTGCCTTTACCATTCCAACCATTATCGAAACGGTAAGAGGGCAAAGGCTTGAACTGTGCATCGGTGGGGTAAGGAACTATTCAGACCTCAACCTTTATCGTACATCCAAAGGCTTGGAGAAATTTTCTGTTTTTGTGGGCTGGAGAGTTAGAATCTGTTCCAATCAGATTTTAACGGGAGAAGGTGTCAAGTTCAATATGGAAGTAACCAATATCAGCGAACTTTACAGAAACGTACTTGAATTGTTCCACAGCTTCAATCCTGCAAAAGAAATCCACTTGATGCAGTCACTTACCAACACTTCATTGTCCGAGACACAATTTGCACAGATTGTCGGACGGATGAGAATGTTTCAAGCATTGTCACCTGCAAGGCAGAAAGCTATTCCAAAACTTCTGATTACGGACAGTCAGATAAACAGCGTATGCAGAGATTACTATCACAACGAAGTGTTCGGAGCAAAGGACAACGCCATATCAATGTTCGATTTCCACAACCTTTTGACGCAGGCTAACAAGGGAAGCTACATTGATACTTATCTGCAACGAGCCGTAAACGCTACGGAAGTCAGTGTAGGAATTAACAACGTCCTGCAAGGACTTGATAACAAATACGCTTGGTTCTTGGGCTGAGTGGATTGTTGATTGAGAGAGGAAGGGACATCATTAAGTTGGTGTCCTTTCTTCATACTTAATAATTAACTAATTAAATTTGTAAGTACGCAAATAAGTACATATATTTGCATTATAAAAAGGAGGATTTATGAGAACAGCCAATTACACAGATTTAAGAGCCAATCTAAAAGGTTATATTGACTCGGTTATTGACGATTGCGATACGGTACTTATCAATCGTGGTAATGGTACGGGAGTAGTAATGATTTCTTTGGAAGAATATAATTCTTTGAAGGAGACCGAATATATCATGTCTTCTGAACAGACCATGAATGATATTCGTAAAGGAGAAGAAGACTTAAAGGCAGGCAAAGGAATAGAAGTAAATTTAGATGAACTATGAAACTGATATTTACTCCTATTGCACAAGAACACTGGGAATATTGGAAAAAGAATGACCCCAACATAACCAAACGCATTAAGAAATTACTCGCCGATATATTGGAACATCCTTACACTGGTATAGGTAAACCTGAACCTCTCAAATATGAATTGGCAGGTAAATGGTCAAGACGAATTAATTCAGAGCATAGACTTATTTATTCTGTGCATAATGATATGATAGAGATTTACATATTCTCCATGAAATATCACTATTCCAAGAAGTAACTACATTATCACATCTTATTAATTAAAAGGACATCTATTAAGTTAGGTGTCCTTTTTCTGTTTATACACTTTACAAATTCTATGACATTATGGATAAATCTAAAATTGAAAATGCTATCAATCATATCACCTCTTTACAAGAAAGACTATGCTACTGTGAGAACAATCTGCAATATATCAAACGCTTGCAAGCACTTAAATATTGGCTGCACAAGTTTGATTCATTTTTGGATAGGAACAGTAGACAGCATGGTGAATATGCAGCAGTTTATGAAAGCTACTTCCATACTTGTTGCGGATTCTCATTTTATGATAGAGTATGCAATTCAATTCTTGTTTATGAATATGGCAACAGACCATTTTAACTGTCCAATTTTTCTTCCACCACCACATTAATATTGATAGAATGAATAGTAAAATATTAGACATGGATTATACTGTTGGAGAAGTGGAACTCACTTACAAATCCACTTCAACGAGCCGGAGTAAAATATATAGTTCGGAAGACGCTTATAAATACTTGCTTCCTACATATAAGAAGGGTACAATCTGTTACAAAGAATATTTCAAAGTTCTGTTCCTAAACCAATCCAACAAAGTTTTAGGCTACACTCTCATATCAGAGGGAGGAATAACAGACACAACCGTTGATGTAAGAGTAATTCTACAAGCTGCATTGCTTACCAATTCAGTAGCTCTTATCCTTGCTCATAATCACCCAAGTGGTAATTTGAAACCAAGCAGGCAGGATATGGAAATTACTAAGCAGGTCAAAGAAGCTGCAAGACTTATGAGGATTACAGTAACAGACCACCTCATATTAACAGATGCAGGATATTACAGCTTCGCAGACGAAGGACAGTTATAGCGTATCATCTTAAAAGGACATTCAATTTTTAAGTTGGGTGTCCTTACTTACATAAGCTGAACGAACATTCAGCACTTGTAACCAACTATTAATAATTGTGAATTATGAAGACATACATAGCATATTTAAGGCAATCCACCATGAAACAGCAAATATCGGGTCTTGGTGTGGAAGCACAACGGGAGATTATTCACAACCATGTAAAGAACAAGCCTATACTTGCTGAATACATTGAAACGGAGAGTGGAAAGAAATCTAACAGACCTCAACTTCTTGCAGCTTTAGCGATGTGCAGGAAAACGAACTCTATTCTGATTGTCGCTAAATTGGATAGACTGTCAAGAAATGTAGCGTTTACCTCTAAGCTGTTGGAAAGTGATGTTGAGATTGTGTTCTGTGACTTCCCACAAGCCAACAGACTAATTCTACATATCATCAGTAGCATAGCCGAATATGAAGCAGGATTAATCAGTCAGAGAACCAAACAGTCACTTCAAGCCAAAAAAGCAAGGGGTGTGCAGCTTGGTAAAGCGGAGAACTTGATGAATAAATTTGAACAAGCCGTTCAGCATAGTATCGTTACCAACAGGGCTAAAGCGGATAACAATCCAAATAACATGAGAGCGATAGCACTGTTACGGTCACTATCAATGCAAGGCAAATCATTATCCGAAATGACTTGTCTGTTGAATGAGCAAGGTTTTGTTACATCTAAGGGATGTAAGTTTCAGATTACACAAGTCAAGAGATTGCTTGTCAGAGCAGGGTTGATGTCGTGAAGTTACTTTGAAAGGCAGGACAGATTTAGAACAAGGTTAGTCTTATATACCCCAATCTAAATTTGTCCTACCTAAAAAAACAGCCGGAGAAATAATGGCAGTTTTTATAAATAGACAAGCCAATCTATCTCTAATATATAAAGTAATAGATTGACTTGCCGTTATTAATAGCATAAATAAAACCAAGGCACTATTGTCATTATCAATAGCATTAAAAATAAAATATAAAGCAATACTCGTAGTATATGGCTCGGGCATTTCTTCTTAATAAAAGCCGATACCATGTTTATGTGTAACAAAATATGAATAGCAAGCAGAATGACCAACACAATTCCTGCCCACAAATGAATATTGCCCCAATCATGCCTTCCCAAGCCCAACAATTGTGAACTCCATGGAGTAACACCTTGAAATTTGACAGCATGGCGAGAAGGAATGACTATTTCCAATATGAAGCCACTTATACTTACCAATGCCATTGCTATCAACATAACAAAGTCTATGACAATGTTAAGTAGCATCTTGTTCTTCCTAAACATCATTCTTTATGATTGTGTTCATGGCATTCATGGTGGTGTTCATGGGATGAGCAACCCACTCCCGAATCTGTAAGCTTCCCGTTTAAGTAGTCAGTAGCGACATCCAAAATATTACCCGAACACCCCCTTATAACTTTGATATGGTGGGTTGTAAGTACATTTAAAGCACCTTGCCCCATATTCCCTGCCAACATGACGCTGACTCCCATGTTTTCTAATTCTCCTGCGATATTGGATTTACATCCGCATCCTTGTGGAGAAGGAATAGTCTCGCTGCTTAGAATCTGATTGTCTTGCCCTACTGTCAAGATTGTGTAATACTCACAGTGACCGAAATGGTTGTCAACTGCATTTTCTCTGGTTGGAATTGCAATTTTCATCATAATCTCATTCTTATTAATGTTAATATTACTAATGCTTATGTCGTTGGAGTGGCACACTGGACATTCCATTTTACGGATTTTAAGTGCAGGTTTGATATTATTGAATACAAAACCGCATACTCCGCAATGGAACCATTCACTATCAGTGTACGCTACTCCACCTTCTATCATTATAGCAACACCACGAACCAATGCTTGGGCAATTTTCTGCCTTGCACTGGTATATATTCGGCTAAGAGTAGGACGTGATACCCCCATTGAAACAGAAGCCTCTTGTTGAGTTTTCATTTCATAATCACATAGCCGTATCGCTTCATACTCCTCGAAATGCAAGAATATAGCATCCTTGCGACAAATGTTTGAGGCTATCGGTTTAAAACCTGCAACAGAAGGCATATTATTGACTTTACGGATATTTTTGGGACGTGGTGACATTGAATATTTATTGTTTTCGACTGCAAATATAATGAACAAATGTTCATAACAAAACAACAAACCGTTTTTTAACACAACGGATAAAAACTTTGATTTATATCCCCTTGAATACTCTTGATTTAAAATAATTCATGTTTGAGAGCATAGAATTTACTATTAATCCTCACTTCATGCTTAGTGATTTAAAACCTTTCGCTATCTTTGTACCAATTCCAAAGAACTAATGCGTTAGGGAGTTGGAAGGACATATTTAACGAAAGGTGTTATTGAAATTATCTTCCGCTAACAAATTCTCGCAAAATTTGAAACGGTACGAAGATGATAGCAGTAGCACCCCACCATTTGATATATACCTACCTTATATTTATAAGGCTTTTAGATATTGTCAAAATTGGTGTGGGTTGCTATTGTTTTATCCGTACCAAAGGCAATGCGAGAAGCCAGTTAGCGAGATAAAGCAAATAGTGTTCCCACATCTTTTTTTATTTATGGCTCATTGTAGGGAGCAGGTGAGCATAAAGGTGCAAATATGAAAACCTACTTACTGGATATTCTTAATAGATATAAGAAATTTAGCGAGAGTTTAGATGTAGAAGCCATTCTTTGCTCTAAATCGTGGTCTGTTTTCAATGACTCCGGTTGCAAAGAGATATATTTATTTCAGCATGACGGTAGTCTGATAATCTCTGTAAGTGGAGAAGTAACTAATGCTACATGGAAATATATTCCAGTAAACCAGTCTATTTTAATCAGCACAAAGAGTGCTTCGTATATGTTGCATCCTGCGTTTGTTGATGATATAATTTTTGCTTTGCAGTTAGACGGAACAAATCAATATTCTTTTATGATTGATGAATTGCAAAGAGATACATTCGCTCCCAAAAGTTTATCAGATATTGAGAAGTACTTTATCAGAAGAAAGCAACTTGAACTCGAAAAGGAAAAACAACTATTAGCACAGCGTGCCCATGATAAAATTGTTGCACGTGAGCAACAAGAACAACAGAGAAAACAAGAAGCGGAAGAGGCTTTAATAGAAGAAGCTCTAAGAGAAAGTAAGCTTTATCAAACAGTTCTTTCTATTGCATGGATACAGATGTTTCTAATTCCTATCATTCTAATTCCATGCTATTTGTTTTCTGACGAGTTTAATAACAATGGTTGGAAAGACAGAATAAGTCTTATTATGGTTCTTGCCTTTTTAGGAGTACTCTTGTTCGTTATTATTAGCTTTTTTATCCTTGACCCGATTAAAAACAGAATCATAAAACGAACTAAAGAAAACAATATCCATAATTTTTAATTTAACAGTTAACTTGATATGAAAACATTTAGATTATTGACAGCTTCATTATTGATTGCTGTATGCGCAGGATTGGGTTCTTGTGGCGATGATAAATTGGACGACTTTCAACTAGAAGTAATGTTCCCTAATGGAGATTCATTTTCTACTTATGGACTGAATTTAAGAGATTATGAATGCTATGGTTCTTATTATTGGGGTAACATAAACCACTTCTCAGGCTTGAAGAATAATCATCTATGGATTAGTTCTTATGATAGGACGACTAAAGAAAAACTTTGGGAATGGACTGATAATAGAACTTTTGACAAAAAACGTACAGTTCATGTTGGATATGGAGAATATAAGGATATTGAAATATCAAGCATTACCACCTATGGAGCTTGCGCCAAGAACAACATCTTCGTTGCGAGTGTCAGTTATAATGGTGAGTCATACAATGAAGATAATATCTTGTTCAAAACAGCAGCAGGAACGCTCAAAGAAATAAAAAACGACTATCGTGCATATATTACTGATTGGTACAAGGAATCTGTGTTCGTTGGGAATTGTTGCTATAACGACATGGGAGATACACTTTATGTTAGCCAAATAAACAATGGCGCAGTAGGAGGAACACCTATTTCTTATGAAGAATCTGTTAGCGTCAATGTTGATGTTAATTTTGATGATTTTCTAACACAAATCAGTGCGTTAAGAATTAATTATAAAACATATAAGAACGTTTGGTACACGAAGCATAAACTTCCGTTTGAAATTTTCTCTGACACCAAGAGAGAATGCACTTTACTTGACAATTCCACCAATATATGGAAGTACAAATTAGACCTCTTATATTATGACGGAACGAAGAAAGATTATACATTTTACCTAAATATTGAGAACGGCACAATCTCTGAAACCCAAAATGTTTCTCCCATTGTTGGTAGTTGGGTTTATATCACAGATGAAGGATATAAAGAGATTATCACTTTTTACAGTGATAACACTGGTCGTTGGGAGTCAGTGAATATACATGACAACACTTCCAATTCAGACCCATTTACTTATACAATGGATGATAAGGAGGATAAGTTTATTATTGATTTTGGAGATAATTCACCCGAAACGTACTATTATAACATATCTGACAATAAGATGAAATTGATGTACGAGGACGGACATGTAGAACTTTATACCAAACAATAAAATTAACAGAACCACTACTATAAGGTACTATCGGAAATTTAAAATCCTTTAGTACCTTTTTTAGTGAAAGTTGGTTTTATAGACCCTAATTCAAAAAAGTACTATGCTTACTTTGAATAACTATATAGATATTTGAAACTTCATTTTATAATTGCTATTTTTGCAATGCAGGTTTATTCTGCAAAAGAGATTATTAAATTATTGTCAAACACTTCTTGTTTTGCCTCTAAGTTAAACCAAGAGTTAAACCGCTTCATTTAAGCGAAAAGTAGATATAAGCTAATCGATTTAATTCCAGTTATTTAATAATGATATTAATAAGGTTAGCGCACCTGCTTTGGGAGCAGGGGGTCGTGGGTTCGAATCCCGCTACCCCGACAGAAATTAAATAAGCTACTGATTTTTTCAGTAGCTTATTTTTGTATATACCCTCTTTTCCATTTATCCAAATAGCAACGTAAAGCAACTCCCTTTTCCCACAGCAGACTGCACCGTAATATTGCCGCCATGCCGATTCATCACTTGTTTACATAAACTGAGCCCGATGCCCGAGCCGGAAGGCTTGGTGGTGAAGAACGGTACAAAAATCTTATCCTGCACTTCCGGTAAGATACCTTCGCCATTGTCGCTGACAGTAATAAGGCATTGCCACGAGAGGGCGGGTAGCATCTTCACTTCTATCAGGGGATGTTCCTTCCTGCTACATGCTTCTTTGGCGTTTTTAATCAGATTAATCAGTACTTGTTCTATCTGTGTCCGGTCTATCTGGAGTATGCGGTCGGTCTCCGGAAGCTCTATCCGGATATACTCTTCCGAAAACAGCTTCTGCAAATCCTGCAGCAATTCGTGGACAGCAACCGGACGACGAACGGGGGCGGGAAGTCTTGTCAGCTTCCGGTAATTCTCCACAAACTCCAGCAAACCCTTGCTACGGCGGTGGATAGTTTGCATTCCCTGCCGCATGACGGGGTAGTTCTTTTCCGACACTTCCCGTTCGCTCAAGGTCTCGGAGAGGGAGATGATAGGAGTAATCGAATTCATTATTTCGTGCGTCAGCACACGTATCAGCTTTTGCCACGCTTCCATCTCATTGCGTTCCAGCACGCGGGTACGGAAATTCCTCATCGCTTCTGAAAGCTCATCCACCATATCCTCCATAGACCGGTTCTTGTAGGGAGAACGGAACGACAGCATCATGTCGTCATAGCGCAGGCTCTCTGCCAGATGGCGCATCATACGCACTTGCATCATCTGCAGGCGGTAAAGATGAACGGCAATCGCCAGCAATATCAAAAAAGCCATCAGCGTACTGAACCACAGTCCGGCATCCACCAGCAGATAAACGCCGACCGAAAGGAAGGCTATGCCGATGATGTGCAGTACCACAATCAATGAATATCGTTTCATAAGCCTAATTTTTCAAGTTTCCGGTACAAGGCGAAGCGGGTAATGCCCAAGTATTCGGCGGCACGGGTCACATTTCCCTCGCTGAGCCGCATGGCACGTTCCACCGCCTGCCGTTCCAATTGTTCCAGGTTGAGGACTTCTTCTTCCTTCTTCTGGCGGGAAGCCGAAGCTTGGAACATGAAGTTTTCCGGACGAAGCAAAGAGCCGTCTCCCAGTATCACGGCACGTTCCATGGTATGCTGCAACTCACGTACATTACCCGGCCAGGCATATTTCAGCAACTTGTTCTTCGCCTCGCGGGTCAGCCCGCGCATCTCTTTCTGATATTTGCGGGCATACCGTTGCAGAAAATACTCTGCCAGCAAGAGGATGTCGTTTCCGCGTTCCCGCAGAGGGGGGATATGGAGTTCGATGGTGTTGATGCGATACAGCAGGTCTTGGCGGAAGTCTCCTTCGTCCACCAGCCGACGGATGTCTGCATTGGTGGCGCAGATGAGCCGCACATCAATGGGCGTAGCCTGCGTACTTCCCAAACGACTGATACAACGCTTTTCGATGGCAGTCAGCAGTTTGGCCTGCATGGGCAGGGAAAGGTTACCTATCTCATCCAGAAAAAGCGTACCACCGGTTGCCACTTCCATACGTCCGGCTTTCGCCTTCCGTGCATCGGTGAATGCGCCTTTCTCGTAGCCGAACAACTCGCTTTCGAACAACTGTTCGGGAATACTACCGAGGTCTATCGTAACAAACGGCTTTCCATAGCGGGGAGAATTGCGGTAAAGCAGGCGGGCAATCACATCCTTTCCGGTTCCATTCTCACCCAATATAAGTATGTTGGCATCCGTATCGCGCAACTTCTCCACAGTAGAGAAGACTTGCTGCATGACAGGAGAATCACCTATAATAATCTCTTCGGAGCCTCCTGCTGTGACATTGCTCAGAACTTCCACCTGCTCTTTCAGCAAATTTATCTCAGTCCGCGAACGACGCAGCTTCATGCCCGAAGAAAGGGTGGCCAGCAACTTCTCCTTCTCCCACGGCTTGGGAATGAAATCCGTAGCCCCCGCTTTGATGGCACGCACCGCCTTGTCCGTATCCGCGTAGGCAGTCATGAAGATGACCACTGCTTGCGGGTCGATACTCAGAATCTGCTTCAAGCTGTCGAAACCTTCCTGACCACTGATGGCATCACGGCTGAAATTCATATCCAGCAGAATAATGTCCGGACGGAAAGTGGTCATAAAATGCTCGATGCGGTCGGGAGTCACTGCCACTTTTATCTTCTCGGCGTAGGGTTCGAGAAGAAGGTTCAGTGCAAAAAGGACATCCTCGTTATCATCTACAATCAATATTTTACCAAACTGCTCCATATCTGTTTTCTTTTCGTGCAGGCAAGGCCTACACAATCCCACATCTCTTGTATGGGCAAAGATAAGTATAATATCCATGTGTTGTGCGTGCATTATCGCACTATTTTTGTGCGCAACTGCACACGTTTGGGAAGCTTCGAACCATAACAAACACTTATAATACAACAACTTATACTTATGGCATAGAATTTGAACTTTATAGAGTAAAGAAAACAACTATGCACCGGAATATATTTTTATTGCTTATTACATTCAGTCTGATGTCGAGTGCCGTTGCTCAAGAGCACACGCTGGAGCTGACTTTGGAAGAAACCATCGAGCAGGCCCGCCAGCAGTCGCCCGACGCCCAAAATGCCCGCCATAGCTTCCGTTCCGCTTATTGGAACTACAAATACTACTGTGCCAACTACCTGCCGACGCTCAAGCTTACTTCCAATCCCTATCTGGACCGTGCTATCAACAAAGTGACCCAAAGCGATGGCAACGTCCAGTTCATAGAGCAGAACCTGCTGATCACTGACCTGACACTGAGCCTGACACAAAACGTGCCGTGGACCGGAGGAACCTTTTTCATTGAAACGGCTGCGCAGCGCCTCGACCTTTTCAGCAGTGACACCTATTCCTGGCAGACTTCACCCGTCAACATCGGATACAGCCAGTCCTTGTTTGGCTACAACAGCCTGAAGTGGGACCGGCGCATCGAACCTATCCGTTATCGCGAAGCCAAGAAAACCTACGTAGAAACCCTTGAGCTTGTTGCCGCCAATGCCACAGAGAAGTTCTTCAACCTGGCCAAAGCACAAAGCAACTACGAAATAGCCAACGCCAACTACGCCAATGCCGACACCTTATATATATATGCGCAAGGACGATATAACATCGGCACCATCAGCGAAAACGAAATGTTGCAGCTCGAACTCAACAAACTGACCGAAGAAACCAACTGCATGAATGCCCGTATCGAAGTGGAGAACTGCATGCAGGAACTCCGTTCCTACCTCGGCATCCAAGAAGACCTCCTTATAAAGGTGAGAATAGACAACCGCGTGCCCGACCTGCACATCGACCTGGATGCCGCGCTGATGCTTGCCAACGAAAACAGTCCGGAGATACAGAACATGCTACGCCGCAAGGTGGAAAGCGAGAGTGCCGTGTCGCGCGCCAAGGCCAATGCCGGACTGAAGGCAGACATCTACCTGCGCTTCGGCCTGACACAAACTGCCGACAAGCTGAAAGATGCCTACCGGAATCCACTGGACCAGCAGTACGTCAGCTTGGGCATTACCCTCCCAATCCTGGACTGGGGGCGCGGAAGGGGACAAGTACGCGTGGCCCGTTCCAACCGAGACCTTGTCTACACGCAGGTAGAGCAAGACAAGACGGATTTCGACTTGAACGTACGGAAACTCGTAAAGCAATTCAACCTGCAGGCGCAACGGGTAAACATAGCCGCCCGCACGGACCATACAGCCCAACGACGCGCCGAAGTAGCCCGAAAACTCTATCTGCTCGGCAAGTCCTCGGTACTCGACCTCAATGCATCCATCACGGAAAAAGATACGGCCCGGAGAAGCTATATAACGGCTTTGTACAACTATTGGAGTTTGTACTATGCACTGAGAAGCATCACGCTATATGACTTTGAAAAAAAGAGGCCACTGGCAGAAGACTTGGAAAGGGTTACTAATGAAGAATCTATACAGTAATAGAATCGTGGAATAGTTTTAGTAAAAGCTGGCCGGAGATTTACTAAAACTCCGGTGACGATTTACTAAATCTCCGGTAAAGTTTTAGTAAAACTCGGAACCCTTATTCAGAAGTACTTCTGAAGGGGGTATCTGAAAAGTAAAAAAAGAGTATATAAAATATTGCATTATGGATATAAAACTTGAAAAGAAACCCTGGTACATCCGTTACCGCTACTATCTGGCAGGAGGCGTTGCCTTCCTTGCCTTCCTGATTTATGTAGTCACTCTTTCGCTGGGTCCCAGCAAACTGCGTATCGAGCAAGACAACATACAGATAGCCGAAGTCAAGAACGGCAAATTTATGGAATATGTAGATGTGGAGGGAGTGATTCAGCCCATCCTTACCATCAAGGTCAATGCACGTGAAGCCGGAAGCGTGGAACGCATCATAGGAGAGGAGGGGAACCTGCTCCGGCAAGGAGATACCATCCTCGTCATGGAAAACCCCGACCTGCTGCGCAGTATCGAAGACCAGCGCGACGACTGGGAAAAGCAGCTTATCACCTACCGCGAAAAAGAAATTGAAATGGAGCAGAAAAGCCTGAACCTGCAACAACAAGCCCTGCAGACCGATTATGACCTCAACCGCCTGCGCAAGAGTTTTGCCCTTGACAAGGAGGAGTACCGCATGGGCATCAAGAGCAAGGCGCAGCTCGAAGTTTCCGAGGACGAATACAACTATAAAGTGAAAAATGCCCATCTTCAAAGGGAAAGCCTCCGTCATGACTCTGCCGTCACCGTCATCCGCAAAGACCTCATCAGGAACGACCGTGAACGGGAACGGAAGAAGTATGAACGCGCCTGCGAACGGCTCGGCAACCTGGTGGTGAAAGCTCCCGTCGCCGGCCAGCTCAGTTTTGTCAAGGTGACTCCGGGACAGCAGGTCGCTTCCGGTGAAAGCATTGCGGAAATCAAGGTGCTGGACCAATATAAAGTGCATACTTCCCTGAGCGAATACTACATCGACCGCATTATCACCGGATTGCCTGCCACCATCAATTATCAGGGAAGAAAATACCCGTTGCGCATCACGAAAGTGGTTCCCGAAGTCAAAGACCGCACGTTCGACGTAGACCTCGTCTTCACCGGTGACATGCCCGACAACGTACGTGTAGGCAAAAGCTTCCGGGTACAGATAGAACTCGGCCAGCCGGAGGAGGCGCTCGTCATTCCGCGCGGCAACTTCTACCAGAGTACCGGAGGACAATGGATTTACAAACTGAACGCCGCAAAGACAAAAGCCGTGCGCGTGCCGCTTGGCATCGGTCGCCAAAATCCGCAACAATACGAGATTACGGAAGGTTTGCAGCCCGGAGATTGGGTAATTACAACGGGATATGATACCTTTGGCGAGGCGGAAGAATTGATAATGAAATAAAACGACGCACTATGAGACAAATAATCTTAGCCGTCATTTCTTTGTTCGGCATCTTCTCCATATCTTCTTCCACCATCCGGCAAAGAAGGAAGGAGATAGCAGTACGCAAGATTATGGGAGCTAATGTCAATAAAATAATCGGCATGTTCTTCCGCGAATATTTATGGATGGCCTACATCGCAGCGATTGTGGCCTTTCCTTGCACATACGCGGTGATGCATCATTGGCTGGAACAATATGCCTACCACATATCTATTGGCATGGATTTATTCATTGTTTGGTTGGGAATTGTTATAATCATGGTGCTCTTCACGATATTGCAGCAAGTCGTTCAGGCAGCACGGCAGAATCCGGCGGAAGTAATCAAAAGCGAATAATACAATAATAAATACTATTATGATAAGACATTATATTAAAACAGCATTCAGAAACCTATTAAAGTACAAGGCACAGAATATCATCTCTATCATCGGACTGTCGGTAGGCATACTTTGTTTTAGTATCTGCCTATATTGCAGCCGCTATATAAATTCTACCAACAAGTGCTTTACCCACTGGGAACGCATTGCAGACATAAACCTATACACTCCAGCAGAAGAACCTTATTTCGGAACTCCCGCTACGTTGTTTGAGAGTCTGCGCCAATTGCAATTCCAAGAAGTAGAAGCATTTACTTTTGTTGCCTATCCCCACCCACGTAGCTACAATGTGGAAACTATCGACAAGGAAGAACTGCCTTACGAAGATTTATATGCTATGGAAGTAGATACAACCTACCATAGCGTGTTCACCCCGGAAGTATTACAAGGTTCATGGACTGTAGCATCGCAAACTCCCAATGCCGTGATACTGACCCGCTCTCTGGCACACAAAATATTTGGTCTCGGAGAGAATCCGATAGGAAAGCGAATGACCTTAGCACAACGGCTTTTCTCTTCACCTGACACCACACCACGAACAGGAGGTACCATCTATACCATACAAGCGATAATAGAAGATATTCCATTGAATACCAGCCTTAGCTTTCTCCAAAAGATTGATATGTTAATCTTGAACGACAGCGAAGGACTTATACAATTCGACGGACGAGACAGTATGACCGGTGGACTTACTTTTGCTCTTCTTCGTCCGGGCAAAACATCCGCGCAACTTGAAGCAAGTTTCCGTGCAATGGACTTGAAGCACACAATATTCAATGAGAAAAATACCGTATCAGCCTCGAATTTCGGAAAACTTTTTCGGGAGAAATCCGTTGCCCCTTACTTTGCCGGAATCACATTCATTGTCGGCCTTTTGATTCTACTGACTGGTCTACTCAACTTTTTTCATTTTTTGACGGGGAGTTATCTGAACCGTTCGCACGAGTTCGGCATTCGTAAAGTGAATGGAAGTAATGGCAACCAACTATTTTGGTTACTTTTTACCCAAGCCATTATCATTTCGTTCATAACCTTCTTATTGACTTTCTGTCTGATAGAAATATTTAACCCCTACCTTTCATTCTCTTTATTTGATTTCACATTAGTCATTGAACGGGACCTATTATTGATACAGACAACAGAATATATGGCAGGCATTATTTTACTATGCTTATTACTCTGCTTGTTTACCGTATGGAGGATGAAGCATGCCTCCATCCAGTCAAGTATTTACAAAAACAAATCCAAACGCCACAAACAGAAGATACGAAATTGTCTTTTGGGTATCCAGTTTTTCATCTGTTGGTTATTCATAGTCTTTACAGTCGCTTTATATTTGCAGGCTGACAAGACCGGTTCCACACTGTTCAACACACTGACAGAAAAAGAAAAGTCCGAAATCATCAGTATTCCTATGGATTACCGTTTTCTAAAAAATGACGAAAAGCTTGCTCTCATAGAGCGCATCAGTCAACATCCGGATATAAAAGATAAAATACTGACAGAAATTAATTATCTGAAAGGTATTTCGGGAACAAGCATGCAGACAGAAAAAGATAACCGGGAAAGTAGCCTTGAAGTCAATATAATGAATGTTCCTAATAACTTTTTCGAATTTATGAATATCCCTATTCTCTCCGGGCATGCCCTGAAGACAAATAGTGACATGGTAGCAGACCGTAAATTGGCAAAACGTATGAAGAAGGATTTACTGGGAACCACCTTGTACAATTATCAAGACAGCTACACGGTATGCGGCATTTGCTCCGATTTTGTAGCCGACACTTACAATCAGAGCCAGGGCTTCGTCTTTCTGCCTTGTGATTTCAAATATTATGTAGGTCATTGCTATTTGAAGTGTGTACCCGGAAAAGCAGAAGAAATAAAGACTTACGTTAAGAAAATGCTGGAAGAGAATCTTCCACCGAGTATACAATTACACATTTCGACCTTACTGGAAGACATTCACCAAGCACAAGCCATCGAGAACAACATGAAAGGGATAATCTTATTCTTCTCATTTGTCAGCCTTATAATCACTTTATTAGGTGTTTATTCGGCAATCACACTGGATACGGAACGCAGACAAAAGGAAGTGGCAATCCGTAAAGTAAATGGTGCGGGATTGAAACAGATTATCATATTGTTTGCCCGTACGTATATTTATCAGCTTGTACTCTCGGCAGCGCTAGCATTTCCTTTATGTTATGCCATACTGCAGTTATGGAAAAACATGTATATCGTATTCTTTAATGACGGCCCGCTATTTTGGATTTCAATCTTCATAATCGTAGCTGTCATTACTACTCTGACTATTATTTTCCGCATTCTGAAAATAGCAAGGACAAATCCGGCAGAAGTCATTAAAAACGAATAAGAAATGAAATATTTATAAACCATAAAAACCAAGCATTATGATTAAGACAGTAAATCTACAAAAGATTTTCAAGACCGAGGAAGTACAGACTCTGGCTTTGAACGACGTAAACATGGAAGTGAAAGAAGGGGAGTTTGTCGCTATCATGGGACCTTCGGGCTGCGGAAAATCCACCTTACTAAATATCCTCGGTCTGTTGGACAATCCTACATCCGGAGAATATTATTTGAATGGGACGGAAGTATCCAAATATACAGAAGCCCAACGTACCAACTTGCGCAAAGGAGTCATCGGCTTTGTATTCCAAAGCTTCAACCTGATTGATGAGCTGAATGTATACGAGAACATCGAACTGCCGCTACTCTACATGGGCATTCCTGCCGCCGAACGCAAGCGCCGGGTAGAAACCGCCATGGAACGTATGGCAATCATGCACCGCAGTAAGCATTTTCCGCAACAGTTGTCCGGCGGACAACAACAGCGTGTCGCTATCGCACGTGCAGTTGTATCAAATCCTAAGCTGATACTTGCCGATGAGCCTACCGGTAACCTCGATTCAAAGAATGGAAAAGAAGTGATGGAACTGCTGAGTGAGCTGAATAAAGAAGGTACCACAATTGTTATGGTGACACACTCACAGCATGATGCCGGTTTTGCCAAACGCATCATCAATCTGTTTGACGGACAAGTGGTGACAGAAGCCAATTTGTGATAACCCCTGTTTCATTTATGAGTTGACAATGTACGATTGATGCCACTTTTGAATTTACTAAGTGCCTGTCAGCAAAAGTGGGCGTTTGGCAATACAAATTTCGGTCGTACAACGTCAACCTATAGATTTCCCGAACCTTTTATATACATGATATGAATTCTTACCTTTCCTTAAAATTAGTCATAAGAAGCTGGAAACGCAATAAACTGTTTGTTGCCATTTCCCTTGTCAGTCTGGTCGTCGGTATTGCCTGCACCACTTTGTTGATGGCATTTGTGATACACGAATATAACGTTGAGAACAATAATCCCAACAAAAATCGTATTCTGCGTTTAGTCCAGACTCTACCTTTTGCCCAACAGGCAGTGGAAGGTACATTCATATACGGTGGAACTGTTCCTCAAATAGTATCTCAGTTTCCGGAAATAGAGTCTTACTTACGTACGCAAACATTCAAGAATGTAAGGGTAAAGATTGAAGGACAAGAATTTCAAAGCTGGAGCTTGGTAGCAGCAGATTCAACATTAACGGCTTTTTTCCCTTTCCATAATATAGTAGGGGATGTTCAAGACGCATTACTGAAACCAGGAGACATAGCTATAAGTGAACTGTTTGCCAAGAAATGTTTCGGTACAACAGATTGTATAGGAAAAAATGTAGATATACTATTGAGCGAAATAGGTATCAGACGCATCGTTGCCGTATTCAGCCAACCGGAGCAAAGCATGATGCAGACAGACATACTCCTACCATTGGAAGCTACCGAAAGCTCTGATTGTATGCTATTGCTGAAAGAAGGTACGGATATAAAGAAATTCCGCCAACGTTTCGGAGAAACAGAACTGCCCACTTTGTTGGGAAACGGACATCTTCGTACCCAAACATTGCAAGAATCTTATTTCGACGCTACGGTAAAAGACAGTAATCAAGTTATCAAACATCAGCAGAGCACCTTATTGGGTGTAGGGCTGTTGTCCGCATTACTGATTCTATTCATCGGTTGTTTCAACTTTATAAATCTGAGTTTCTCCCGTTTGTTGCGTCAAGTGCACATGCTTCACATTGAATCCATAATGGGAGCCACAAGATCACAAATGCGCCAACAACTGTTCTTGGATACTTTTCTGATGGTTCTTGTCGCTTTCCTTTTATCTTTATTGTTGATGAATGACTTATTGCCTGCATTTAATCATATGGTTTCTGCCAAACTGACAATGGAATATTTGTTCTCATGGCAAGTGTTCCCTCTTATCTTGTTGTTTATCATAATATTGTCTGTCATACCGGCAAGTTATATGGGTCATAGGTTGCATTCCATATCCGAAACTAATTACCGTCATTTCTTTACCGGACGCAAAAAACGTTTCATTGTGGCCTTATTGGTAACCATACAATTCATCATCTCCATTGGCTTGATGAGTACATTCATGATTATCCGTTCACAGATGTATCTGATTAAGCAGGAAGAAAAGCACTATGAGAATATTATTAATGTATATACAGATGCCAATGCACAACCGACGCTAAAGACCCGGATAGATGAGGTGAAGAATATAGAAGGGGTAGAAGCGGTAATAACCTCCAATACCGGAATATATCCGATGAGTTTAGGAATCCCGGGCAAGGATGATTCCGGTGACAATCTGCTCATGTTGGAATTATACGAGGATTGTCCGGAATTCCTAACAATGCATCATATTGAACTGCAAGACTCCCTGCAAATATTCCATCTAATGTCCCGTACTCCACAACCTGCACTAATCAATGAAACATTCGTGGATTTATTGGTGCCCGAAGGAGAAAATCCTATCGGACAGCCCATTTCCAAGTATGTACACGAAAGAGAAGAACTTACAAAAGGTACAATTATCGGTATAGTAAAGGATTTCAAAAAGTACTCCATGACAGACCAAGTGGCTCCCTTACGAATACTCCTTTATGATACTCCACAAGATAATTTCTCAACTCTAGTTATAAAGGTAAAAGCCGGATATAAAGATAAAGTCATTAATTGCCTAAGAGAATCATACGAAAAGAAAAATCCAGGCATTCCTTTGAAATATGATGATATGTATCAGAAATTTATGTCCTACAATCAGGACATAACACACTTCTCGCATATCTTATTCATGTACGCCTGTGTCAGTATATTCCTTACTCTTTTCGGATTATTTGGCATCACACATTATGCCGTCTCACAGCGTAAACGTGAAATAAGCATCCGTAAAATTCACGGTGCATCCGCCCGTCAGATTCTATGGCTTATCAATTATCCGTTCCTTAGCTATGTAGGCATCGCATTCGTCGTAGCCGTCCCTGTCATTTATCTCTTTATGACATATTGGCTACAGCAATTTGCATACCATGCCACTCCAAACGCCTTTCACTTTCTGCTACCCTTGCTTTTTACTATAGGCATCACCTGCTTTACGATATGCCTGAATGGATATCGGGTAGCTGTCACCTCATTTCATCCGCGCCGCAATAGCCAGTAATACCCCAAGCACCACACCCAATATCGCAGCAAACAGCACCCGCATTTCTCCTGGCAGGAGGAATGTAATGGTGTGTGCCGGATACCAGAAAAAGGGAATTGTTTTCTTGAAGACAAAATTCCATTGTGCATCCCAATTCAGATGCGTAATGATGCGGGTCATCGGGATAGGGGTGAGGAGGCTGCGAAGAGAGCCGCCCCAATCCAGAATATGTGTATCCGTAATCTTATGGAATGTCATGAATACCGGAGCAAATATAGTGTTCATGGCAACTGAAATAGCAAAAGCTATCCATAATTTATCAAAGCAAAACTCCCCGTTTATGATAGCAGCGGCATTTGCCATTCCCATATATTCCATAAATTGCGGTACACCTTTGGAGAAGATAATCATGGCCGCGTTGATTCCCATTCCCAACAGTCCCCACACTACGGCACGCGGCAGTACACCAAATCCTTTTCGGTTATAGACTCCGGCACTGATACGAAGCCCCAGCATCTCACCCAGTGTAGCAAGAATTCCGAATTTAATGAAACTCATTACCATTCCATGTGCAGCGTTGAAAGACTTATACCAATCGTAAACGGGTTCACTCACAAAGAATGGCAGGAATATTATCACCAGAACAAAAATAAAGAGGAAGTCTTGCTTTTTCATACAAAAGTCATGTTTTTCATAAATAATGTGGCAAACATACTAAAATTATTCTGATTTAAAAGCAAATAAGCAAATAAAAGGTGTTTTGCCAAACAGAACAAAGTGTTTCCCTTAACCGAACAGTCTGTTTCATTAAAGGGAACACTTTGTTTCCCTTAAAAGAACATTTCGTTTCATCATATAAAAACACTTTGTTTTCTGTAGCTAAAACAAAGTGTTCAGCACTGTGAACTAACGAATTATCCCTATCAGCTTCCCCAGAAGCCTATATCATAGTCTCGGCACAAAAAAAGTGGGATTCAGAGAAACCTCTGATCCCACTTCATCATAGTAAGCAACGGATAGTTATTTCTTATCTTTCATATATTCATCCGCTTTCTCCTTGGCACGTGCCACGCGCTTGGCTGTATCCGGATGAGAAGAGAACATCTTCTGGAACTTAGATTCCTTCGGTGCTTCCGCTGAAAGTTCAAGCAATTTGTTCAAAGCATTGTACATGGCATACGGATCGAGATTATTCTTGATGCAGAATTCAAAGCCATAATCATCCGCTTCTGTCTCCTGCTTCTGGGAGTATTGAGCACCTGCCAATGCCTCGGCCATGGCACCCAGTTCAGAATCACTCAATTTGGATACTGTAGAACTTGCCGCACCGGCAGCATTCTTCACAGCCGAACGGAGGTAAGCATTCTTCATCGCATCTTTGGAATCCGTATGGATGACGTGACCTATCTCATGACCGACAACTGCCATCACTTCATCATCCGTCATGATGTCCATCAGTCCGGCGCAGATGCGTACACTGCCATCACCACACGCAAAGGCATTCACATCTATTACCTCGTAAACACCGAAGTTCACCTTCAAGCCGTCCACTTCCTTGATATTTCCAGTCAGCTTCTCCAGACGCTTGCCGTAATCCGTATCGGGCTTTGTCAGCGGATTGTGTGTATCCATCCATTCCATATATTCCTTGCTCATCGCTGCAATGTCAGCATCGGACAATGAAATGGCCTTGACGGCATCTGTACCGGCTTGGACAACTTTGGTCACATTGATTTTCTTTCCACCAATTTTGAACTGCGCATAGGCAGTGGTGGTACAACTCATTCCGCATACTACAGCAGCAATGATGAAGAAGTTCTTTTTCATATACTTTACGATTTAATCTTAGCCCTATTCCGTTTCGTATTAAACAAAAAGCCGCCTAATCATTATTAAACGGCTTTCCTAATATCTGTTTGAATCAGTTTACTTGATAATATCCAGTGCCTTGAAGCATTTGGTCAACTTCTCTACAGCGTAATCCACTTGTTCTACGGTGTGGGTAGCCATCAACGCTACGCGCACCAGCGTATCTTGTGGGGCACACGCGGGCGGAATAACCGGGTTGATGAAGATACCTTCGTCAAAAGCCAGCTTCGTTACTATAAATGTCTTCTCTGTATCACGCACATAGAGAGGAATGATAGGAGATTCTGTCTCACCGATTTCGAAGCCTGCATCGCGGAACTTCTTCAAGGCATAGTTAGTGATGTCCCACAGACGTTGGATGCGTTCAGGTTCGGACTTGATGATGTGAAGCGCCTCGCGAGCTGCAGCCGTAGCAGCAGGTGTGCTACTTGCCTGGAATATATAGGAACGGGCATTGTGGCGCAGCCAATTGATTACCGCCTTGTCTCCGGCCACAAAACCGCCGATAGAAGCCAACGACTTGCTGAATGTACCCATAATCAGGTCTACATCTTCGGTAACACCGAAATGATCGCAAACGCCACGGCCTTGTTTTCCGAATACTCCCAAGCCGTGAGCTTCGTCCACGTAAATGCTGGCATTGTATTTCTTCTTCAGGCGGACAATCTCAGGCAGATTGGCCAAGTCACCTTCCATGGAAAATACTCCATCCACAACAATCAGCTTCACAGCATCCGGTTCGCATTTCTGGAGTTCTTTTTCCAAAGCCTCCATATCGTTATGCTTGTACTTCAACTGAGTGGCAAATGCAAGACGACGGCCATCTACAATGGAAGCGTGGTCACGGTCATCACAAATAATATAATCCCCACGGCCTACAACGGCAGGAATAATACCTTCGTTTACAGTAAATCCGGTAGAAAAACAGAGTGCTTCATCTTTTCCTACGAATTCAGCCAATTCCTTCTCTAGTTCAACATGTATATCGAGTGTTCCGTTCAGAAAGCGGGAACCTGCACAACCGGTGCCATATTTTTCTGTGGCAGCTATCGAGGCATCAATGATACGCTTGTCATATGTCAGTCCCATATATGCATTAGAGCCGAACATCAGAACCTTTTTACCATCCATCATTACCTCTGTATCCTGATGGCTGTTAATTGTGCGGAAATAAGGATATACGCCTTTTGCCATGAACTGTTGCGGCAGGTCGTATTTCGCAAATTTGTCTTGTAGTAAACCCATGAAATATCTTTTATATAATGAATATTTAATTCTATTAAATGCAAGTCTTAAAAAAACAGGGGGCAAAGATAGCAAAATATGTCGGTATATGTTCTATTTACATTAAAAAAACTACTTATACTTATTTTAAAAAGAATTATGTGGTTAATTTTTCAGATATTTATATTACTTTTGCCAGTTGGAAAACCTGCATAGCAACAACCTTTGCATGAACGAAAACAAGAAGAAAATAGCATTTATCATAAACCCCATATCCGGCACTCAAAGTAAGGAGCAGATACTGAAATGGCTCGATGAAAAGCTGGATAAGGAAAGGTATGCACAAGAAGTGATTTATACCGAACGGGCAGGCCATGCCGTAGAGATAGCGGCACAGAAAGCACAAGAAAACGCACATGCCGTCATCGCTATAGGAGGAGACGGTACCATCAATGAGATAGCCCGCTCACTGGTACATACAAAAACCGCTTTGGGCATCATTCCCTGCGGTTCCGGCAACGGACTTGCCCGCCACCTGCAGATTCCGATGGAGCCGAAAAAGGCCATCGACATCATCAATGACGGACTGATAGACATCATTGACTACGGAAAAATCAACGATGTGCCCTTCTTCTGTACCTGCGGCGTGGGATTCGACGCATTTGTAAGCCTGCAATTCTCCAAGGCGGGAAGGAGAGGGCCGCTCACTTATCTGGAAAAGACCCTGCTCGAAAGCCTAAAGTACCGTCCGGAAACCTATGAACTGGAAATGGACGGCAGTACCCTGCGATACAAAGCGTTCCTGATAGCCTGCGGAAACGCATCGCAGTATGGGAACAATGCGTATATTGCCCCACAAGCCACATTGAACGACGGACTGCTGGACGTCACCATACTTGAACCGTTCACCGTACTCGATGTACCGTCCCTCTCTTTCCAGCTCTTCAACAAGACCATCGACCAGAACAGCCGGATTAAGACGTTCCGCTGCCAAGCACTCCGCATTCACCGTTCTAAACCGGGAGTAGTCCACTTTGACGGCGACCCGATGATGATGGGAGAGAATGTAGATGTAAAGATTATGAAGAAAGGACTGCAGGTCATTGTCCCCCGGGATGCGGAAAAAGACACTTCGAACGTCTTGCAGCGAGCACAAGACTACATCAACGGACTGAAACAGATTAATGATGCTTTTGTGGAAGACATCGCCCATAAAAACAAAATGATACTGGATAAAGGCAAAAGGCAATTCAAGAAACTGACGAAAATGTGATGTTGTAAAAAGGCTGTATAAGGAGTTTCTGAAAATAACTTTCCCCTTTTGATGTGCCATATAATATGTTTTATGTATTTTTGCATGTTCAAAATAGTAAATAAGTAAAATCGTCAAACAGTAAATAAAAAGATGTATAGATCACACACCTGCGGAGAACTCCGTATCTCCGATGTTAACAAGCAAGTGACGCTGGCAGGTTGGGTACAGCGCAGCCGTAAGATGGGAGGCATGACTTTCATTGACCTCCGCGACCGTTACGGAATTACCCAATTAGTGTTCAACGAAGAGGTGAATGCCGAACTTTGCGAGCGTGCCAACCGCTTGGGCCGTGAATTCGTAATCCAGGTTAAAGGTACCGTCAACGAACGTTTCAGCAAAAACCAACATATCCCGACGGGAGATATTGAAATCATCGTATCGGAACTGGATGTTCTGAACTCATCGCTGACCCCTCCCTTCACCATCGAGGAAAATACGGACGGTGGCGACGATATCCGCATGAAGTACCGTTATCTGGACCTGCGCCGTGCCAACGTACGCAGCAATCTGGAGCTTCGTCATAAAATGACAATTGAAGTACGCAAATACCTGGACAGCCAGGGATTCATCGAAGTGGAAACTCCGATTCTGGTAGGCTCCACACCCGAAGGTGCACGCGATTTCGTCGTTCCTTCACGCATGAACCCGGGACAATTCTATGCCTTGCCTCAAAGCCCGCAGACACTGAAACAGTTGTTGATGGTTTCCGGTTTCGACCGTTACTTCCAGATAGCCAAATGCTTCCGTGACGAAGACCTGCGTGCCGACCGCCAGCCGGAATTCACACAGATTGACTGCGAAATGTCTTTTGTGGAGCAGGATGACGTCATCAACCTCTTCGAAGGCATGGCTAAATATCTGTTCAAGGAAATCCGTGGCGTAGAAATGAACGAGCCGTTCATGCGCATGCCATGGGCAGACGCCATGAAGTACTACGGCAGTGACAAGCCCGACCTCCGTTTCGGCATGAAGTTCGTGGAACTGATGGACATCATGAAGGGACACGGATTCCCGGTATTCGACAATGCAGCTTACATCGGCGGTATCTGCGCAGAAGGCGCTGCACACTATACACGCAAACAGCTGGATGCACTGACCGAATTCGTGAAAAGACCGCAAATCGGTGCCAAAGGTATGGTATACGCGCGTGTGGAGGCAGATGGTAACGTAAAATCAAGTGTCGACAAGTTCTATACGCAGGAAGTATTGCAGGAAATGAAGGCTGCTTTCAACGCCAAGCCGGGTGACCTGATTCTGATTCTGAGCGGTGACGATGCCATGAAGACCCGCAAGCAACTGAACGAGTTGCGCCTTGAAATGGGTAACCAACTGGGATTACGCGACAAGAACAAGTTCGTCTGCCTTTGGGTGGTTGACTTCCCGATGTTTGAGTGGAGCGATGAAGAAGGCCGCCTGATGGCTATGCACCACCCGTTCACTCATCCGAAAGACGAAGATATTCCTTTGCTGGATACAGACCCGGCAGCTGTCCGTGCAGATGCATACGATATGGTGTGCAACGGTATTGAAGTGGGTGGAGGTTCCATCCGTATCCACGATGCACAGTTGCAGGCCAAAATGTTCGAGATTCTCGGATTCACTCCGGAGAAGGCTCAGGAGCAGTTCGGCTTCCTGATGAATGCCTTCAAATACGGTGCACCTCCTCACGGTGGTCTGGCATACGGTCTGGACCGTTGGGTCAGCATCTTCGCAGGTCTCGACAGTATCCGCGACTGCATTGCATTCCCCAAAAACAACAGTGGACGCGATGTAATGCTGGATGCACCTTCAGTTATTGACCAGAAGCAGCTGGACGAACTGAATCTGATTGTTGAAGTGAAAGAGTAAAAGCAGGTACAGAGTAGGAGAGTGAAAGAGTCTGCACGCATTTTTCGTTTTGCGGTAATCGGCACGCTGAATGCCTTGATTATGGCTGTTACCGTTTGGGTAATGATGGACGAACTGGACATCAACTATATGCTCTCCAATGTAACCGCATATATACTTGCACAGATACACAACTTCATCTGGTGCAAGTACTGGATATTCCCTACAGAAAAAAAGAGCAACACTTGGCGACAAGTGCTGCTCTTTTCCATAGCTTTCGGAATGGCTTATGGAGCACAATTCCTTTTCCTCATCGGATTGGTAGAAGGACTGGACTGCAACGAGTACCTTGCCCAGTTCCTGGGATTATTCATCTACGGAAGTGTCAATTTCCTGATGAACAAACGGGTGACATTCCGTTAGTTCTCCCCCAGAAATCCCCGTCGTTATCAGTCAAGAAATCGTTTTGTCAATCCGGCATAGGCATCAATTCTGCGGTCGCGCAGGAAAGGCCACCAACGGCGTACATTCTCCGAACGTTCCAAGTCCACCTCTACAACAATATTTTCCGGTCGTTCGTTCCCTGCTTGGGCCAAGAATTCACCTTGCGGTCCGGCCACAAAACTATTTCCCCAAAACAAGATACCATTGGTCTGCATGGAAGGGTCCGGCTCGTGTCCCACGCGGTTCACTGAAACCACCGGCAAACCGTTGGCTACAGCATGTCCACGCTGGGAGATAATCCAAGCATTGAGCTGACGCGCCTTTTCATCATCCGTATCACTGCTTTCCCAACCGATAGCCGTAGGATATATCAGTATTTCAGCTCCCTTCAGTGCCATCAGACGTGCTGCTTCCGGATACCACTGGTCCCAGCATACCAATACCCCCAACTTACCCAAAGATGTCTGAATAGGTTCGAAGCCTATATCACCGGGAGTAAAATAGAATTTCTCATAATAGGCGGGATCATCAGGAATATGCATCTTCCGGTATTTCCCGGCAATGCTGCCGTCACGTTCAAAAACAACCGCTGTGTTATGATACAATCCGGGAGCGCGTTTCTCGAACAGAGAAGTGACCAGTACAATATCGTTGGCAGCAGCCAATTCGGAATAGAACCCCGTAGAAGGACCGGGAATCGGTTCTGCCAAGTCGAACAACTGCGTGTTTTCCGTCTGACAGAAATACAGAGAGTTATGCAGTTCCTGCAAAACGACCAATTGGGCTCCATGCGCCGCACATGCCTCTATGCTTTTGGCCAAATTCATTAAATTAGTCCTGAGGTCCTTCGTATTGGCCTGCTGGATAATACCTACTTTTATTTTCTTTGTCATCTTATTCTATAATTTATTGTTTTACTATGTAATCAACATTACTTCAACACCCCTACTGGATATTGCATGGTAACACAATGCAAAGAACCGTGTTGCTTAATCAAAGCACAGCAATCTATCCCGATAATTTCATAACCGGGAAAAGCCTCCTGCAACACTTTCCCCGCACGGGCATCATTCTCCGGCTGGCGATAGGTGGGGTAAAGCACTGCATCATTCAGAATCAAGAAATTAGCGTAAGTGGCAGGAAGCCGTTCCCCTTCCTCTTCTATCTTATCGGCCATGGGCAGAGCCAGCAAACGGTAAGGTTCCCCCTTTAACGTACGGAAAGTCTTTAGTTGCTCCTCCATGCGATGCAGTTCTTCGTAATGCTCATCATCCGCATCCTTGCATTGCACATAGGCTATTGTGTCGGCAGGGCAGAAACGGGCCAGCGTGTCTATATGGCTGTCTGTATCGTCACCTGCCAAATAACCGTGATCCAGCCAAAGGACACGTTGCAAGTGAAAGACGGAACGAAGATATTCCTCAATTTCCACTCGGTTCATCTGCCCGTTACGGTTAGGAGAAAGCAGGCATTCAGAAGTGGTAAGCAGCGTACCCATACCGTCACTTTCGATAGAACCGCCTTCAAGGACAAACCCCAAGCGATTTACATACTTTCCTTTCATCACTTCCGCCTCCACAGCACGACGCGTAATCAAATTATCCTTATCGGATGCAAACTTCAATCCCCATCCGTTGAACTTAAAGTCGAGCAGAGATACACCGTCAGCATCCAATAGGGTGATGGCTCCATGGTCGCGTGCCCAAGTATCATTCGTTTCGCACTTCAGGAAACGGACATTTTCCATATTCACCCTGCCGAAAATCTGTTTCTTCACCTCATCCGGTTCCGGAGTTACAATCAGCAATGACTCCCTCGCGGCTATTTCGCGGGCAATGGCTACAAAACATTCCTGCACTTCGTCCAACATATAGGCCCAGTCTGTATCTGCATGGGGCCATGTAAGCTGTATGCCGCTTTGCAAAGCCCATTCGGCAGGCAAGTGGGGAGCACGTGTCTCTACCTGAAAAATCATATTCTTGCCAAAACGCACCTGACAGTCCTTCTCTGCGGCACCCCCCAACGGAAGTCCTACAAAATATCCCATATTATTTATCTTTTCTAATTCGTTACTTTTTAAGTTAGCAGAGAGAGGGAGAATAAACCTTAGGTTTAGAATTGCCAAACCTCTACTTCAGACTTCTAAACCTCTACTCTATGATTACAAACCTCTACTCGTCAATTATCACTTATCTTCCTTCGGTTTCCGGTCGAAGAACGGATTCTTGGAGGATGCACTCACCGGAATGGCAAAAACAGTCTTGCATCCTTTCAGCCAATCCAAACGCTGGGCGGCAAGTCCGGCAGAAAACATGACACGGGTATCCACCCTCAAATCGGCAGCCATGGCACAAGCCGAGCCTATGGCTATCCCTACATCCACCGTATTCAAGGCACAAGGCACTCCCTCCGGACGGCCGGCACAAGTGGGGAAACCGCAGTGTCCGCAATTCAAACCTTGCGCCTGCTCGCGCGTACCTATTATAATTACACATTCAGCCTGCAAAATGTTGTCCGCATCACGGAGAAAGAACTTCATACCATGCTCTTCAACCATAGCGACCATCTTTTCAGACAGCTTCTTAATGTCTTCACCCGTAACCAGCGCAGCTTCAATCACATCAATACCTTTTCCTTTCGGTGCCGTGCGCGCAGCAGTCAGCATTTGCCTTGCCACATCAAGCACATGTTCGTGGCGGCAATCCCGTTCATTCTGTATCATAGTCTTTCTTTCCTGAATTAATTAGTGCGTCAAAGATAGCACAAATATTTTTTTGCACTATCTTTGCGATACAGAAAGATTAAAGGAACACCATGCTGCAAATAGAAAATGCCAGTATCGCCTACGGCAACGATATACTTTTCTCGGGTTTCAACCTGCAATTGGAAAGGGGAGAGATAGCCAGTATCTCCGGCCCTTCGGGATGCGGAAAGTCGTCACTGCTGAATGCCATACTCGGGTTTATCCCGTTAAAAGAAGGACGTATCGTATTAGACGGCATTCCGCTGGATAAAGGAAACGTCGACGTTGTCCGTAAGCAGACTGCATGGATTCCACAAGAACTGGCATTGCCGCTGGAGTGGGTAAAGGACATGGTACAGTTGCCCTTCGGTCTAAAGGCAAACCGGGGCACGCCTTTTTCTGAAACCCGCTTATTTGCATGTTTCGAGGATTTGGGTCTGGAGCGGGAGTTATATTACAAACGGGTAAACGAAATATCCGGAGGCCAACGCCAACGGATGATGATAGCCGTAGCCTCAATGATTGGCAAGCCACTGACCATTGTCGATGAGCCGACTTCCGCTCTCGACTCCGGTTCCGCGGAAAAAGTACTTTCTTTCTTCCGCAGGCAGACAGAAAAGGGAAATACCATACTGACCGTATCCCATGACAAAAGATTTGCCGACGGATGCGACCGACATATAATCATGAAATAACATACACACTATTGGGAACCATAGATATATCATACCTCAGCCTGGGCATCGGATTATTGCTATTATTAATACCGTTGTTTTACATATGGAAGTTCAAGACCGGACTGTTGCGCGCTACTGTGATAGGTACGGCACGCATGATTGTCCAGTTGTTCTTCATCGGCATATACTTGAACTACCTCTTCTTATGGGATAACCCGTGGATAAACTTTCTATGGGTAATTGTCATGATATTCGTAGCATCGCAGACGGCATTGGCACGAACGCAATTGAAGAGGAAGATTCTGTTCCTGCCCATATCCGCAGGTTTCTTATGCAGTGTAGTATGTGTAGGCTTGTACTTTATCGGAATAGTACTGAGAGTGGAAAACGTATTCAGCGCCCGGTATTTCATCCCTATTTTCGGCATACTGATGGGCAACATGCTATCCAGTAACGTCATAGCCCTCAATACCTATTATAGCGGATTGAAACGAGAACAACAGCTTTACCGATATCTTCTCGGCAATGGTGCTACAAGAGCAGAAGCACAGGCACCTTTCATCCGCCAAGCCATCATCAAATCCTTCAGTCCGCTGATTGCCAATATATCCGTGATGGGGCTGGTTGCTTTTCCGGGAACCATGATTGGCCAGATATTGGGTGGCAGCAGCCCGAATGTAGCCATCAAATATCAGATGATGATTATGGTCATCACCTTTACCGCCTCCATGCTGTCACTGATGATTACAATCTCTCTGGCTTCCTGCAAGTCGTTCGACGCCTACGGCAAGCTACTGCCGGTGATGGTGGAGAAGAAGGGAAAAAAGGAGCAAAAATAACCACATCATACCCGCAAAGAGTTCAATTGCATATAAATATACAGTCTACAAGACTTTTTTAAACTGGAATTCTTTTTAATCCACTGCTTTTTACTATATTTGCAACCAAATTTTCTGTTCACAATGAAAATTAAGGAATTAGTAAGCGCCCTTGAACGGTTCGCGCCTCTGCCATTGCAAGACGGATTTGATAATGCCGGCCTGCAAATCGGATTGACAGATGCGGAAGCAACAGGGGCTTTGTTGTGTCTTGACGTTACTGAAGCCGTACTGGATGAAGCCATTGCATTGGGATATAATGTGGTTATATCACATCACCCTCTCATTTTCAAAGGGTATAAGTCCATCACGGGCAGGGATTATGTGGAACGTTGTATCTTGAAAGCCATCAAGAATGACATCGTTGTTTATGCTGCGCACACTAACCTTGATAATGCGCCGGGAGGAGTGAACTTCAAGATTGCCGAGAAAATCGGTTTGAAGAATGTCCGTATTCTGGAAGCCAAAGAAAATGCGCTGGTGAAGCTGACCGCATTTGTACCGACCGCCCAAGCGGAAGACGTGAGAAAAGCCTTGTTCGACGCCGGATGCGGCAATATCGGCAACTATGATTCGTGCAGTTATAATCTGGAAGGCGAGGGGACATTCCGAGCCCGAAAAGGCGCCAATCCATACTGTGGAGCGATAGGGGAGCTGCATACCGAGCGTGAAGTACGTATTGAGACAATCATACCCGCCTACAAAAAAGCGGAGGCTGTCAAGGCACTGCTTGCGGCACACCCGTATGAAGAACCGGCCTATGATATTTATCCCTTGCAAAACTCATGGGTACAAGCCGGAGCTGGTGTCATTGGCGAACTGGAAGTACCGGAGACAGAACTTGAATTTCTGAAACGGATAAAGAAAACCTTCGAAGTAGGGTGTCTCAGACATAACAAACTCCTCGGACGGGAAATACAGACTGTTGCATTATGTGGCGGCGCCGGCGCTTTCCTAATGCCGCTTGCCATCCGCAACCGTGCAGATGTCTTTATCACCGGCGAGATAAAATACCATGACTATTTCGGACATGATACCGATATATTATTGGCTGAAATAGGGCATTATGAAAGTGAGCAATATACGAAAGAAATATTTTATACAATAATCCGGGATTTGTTTCCTCATTTTGAGGTCCAGATGACCAAGGTGAATACAAACCCCATAAAATACATGTAAGTAAAATGGCTAAAGAAGCAAAAAAAGATCCTCAGGAATTAACCGTAGAACAGAAGTTGAAAGCTTTGTTCCAATTGCAGACAATGCTGTCCAAAATCGATGAAATCAAGACGTTGAGAGGTGAACTTCCACTGGAAGTACAAGACTTGGAAGACGAAATAGCCGGTCTGAGTACCCGTATAGACAGAATCAAGGCAGAAGTATCCGAGTTGAAATCCTCCATCGCAGGAAAGAAAGTTGAAATTGAAACCGCAAAGGCTTCTGTAGCTAAATATAAAGACCAGCAGGACAACGTACGCAACAACCGCGAATATGACTTCTTGAGCAAGGAAATCGAATTCCAGACATTGGAAATCGAACTCTGCGAAAAGCGTATCAAGGAATTTGCCGCACAAGAGGAAGAAAAATCTCAGGAAGTAGCAGAAAGCACTGCTGCGCTGGAAGAAAGACAAAAAGACCTCGACGTAAAGAAGAGCGAACTGGACGAAATCATCTCCGAGACTAAGCAAGAGGAAGAGAAGCTGAGAGACAAGGCCAAAGAACTGGAAACAAAGATTGAACCCCGTCTGCTTCAGTCCTTCAAACGTATCCGTAAGAATTCACGCAATGGACTGGGTATCGTATACGTACAGCGTGATGCTTGCGGTGGTTGCTTCAACAAGATTCCGCCTCAGAGACAATTGGACATCCGCTCACGCAAGAAAATCATCGTTTGCGAATATTGTGGCCGTATCATGATTGACCCGGAACTGGCAGGTATAACTCCCGAACAGAAAGTGGAAGTTGTAAAGGAAAAGCCAGTAAGAGCCAAAAGAAAAATCGTACATATCGGCTCAGATAATTAAAAATAGAACATTTTTATATATAAAACGGCAATAGTCAAGACCTCTATTGCCGTTTTTTTGTTAAATAAGCTCATAAAGCTCTATAGTTAAAGAAAAAAGGTGTAGTTTTGTCAGATAGAAACAACAAATTTAAATTTAAAGACATGAAGCTAAACAAGTTATTCATACTTTATTCATTGCTGGGAATATTAATGACATCTTGCATACAAGATGAAGCACTCAATGCCGAAGCTGATATAGAGACATGCACAGTTCCCGGTGATATCTTAAATAGAGAACCGATCATTGAAAACGACAAAATTACCTTGATTGTAAAAAAGGGAACCGATGTCACAGCACTTGCTCCTAAATTTACCTTGACACCGGGTGCTACTATCACACCGGAAAGTGGAAGCACGCTCGACTTCTCGCAACCGCAATATTACGAGGTCACTTCCGAGGATCGCAAATGGAAAAAGCAATATAAGGTAGAGGTTTCTTTTTCCGGAGTCACCAATAGTACATATAGTTTTGAAAATGTGAAATTTAATAGTGGGGGAAAATATCAAATTTTTTATGAGACAGACCAACAAGGCGTCGAAACTATGACTTGGGCAAGCGGTAACCCTGGATTTGCATTGACTGGTGTACAAGGTGACCATAATATATATCCTACCTACCAGTATGCCCAAGGATACAAAGGTAAATGTCTAGGCCTGACTACTCGCAAAACGGGCTTTTTGGGCAACAGTGTCAATATGCCTATTGCCGCCGGTAATTTGTTCATCGGCACATTTGATGTGCTCAATGCATTACAAGATGCATTAAAAGCCACAAAATTCGGTTCCCAATTCGAGTATATCCCTACTCATTTACAAGGATATTATAAATACAAGTCCGGAGAGACATTCTATATACTTGATAAAAATTCTCCGGATAAGCTAAAACCCATACCCGGTAAAAAAGATATTTGTGACATTTATGCCGTATTTTATGAAAGTACGGATGATTTAAAGATTCTTGACGGAACCAATATTCTGGCAGATGATAACCCTAATATAATAGCTGTTGCCCGTATAGACAATGCTAAAGAAACTGACCAATGGTTAGAATTCTATCTACCATTTACCTTCCGCCCCGGGAAGTTTGTTGATCAAGGAAAACTGGAGGCAGGAAAGTACAATCTTGCAATCGTATTTTCTTCCAGTATCCGGGGAGATCATTTTGAAGGTGCTCCAGGTAGTACATTATATATAGATGAAGTTAAATTAGGCTACGATAAACCACAAGAAGAATGAAAAAGAACATATTAGCCATTGGTATATTTATACTGGCAAGTGTAACAACCGCGTTGTATGCTCAAGAAGATAGAAACCACGGGATTATCTGGTCATCTTTACGAGGACTAGAATATGAAATTAAAGCGGGATTCAATATAGGCGGCACTGCTCCTTTACCGCTTCCTGAAGAAATTCGCTCCATAAATGGTTACTCACCTAATGCCAATCTCTCTATAGAGGGAAATATCATCAAATGGCTGGGAAAAGACAATAAATGGGGAATTATTCTTGGTCTTCGGATGGAGAACAAAGGAATGGAAACCAAAGCACGTACTAAAAATTATAGTATGGAGATCATAGGTGACGGAGGCGAGAAACTGAAAGGAAACTGGACAGGTATGGTAAAAACCAAATTCCGCGGTTCCTATTTTTCCATTCCGTTGCTGGGAGCTTATAAATTAAGTCCGCGTGTGCGTTTAAGCGCAGGTCCTTACATTTCATTCATGACCAGTGGTGACTTCTCCGGTCATGTAAACGACGGTTATTTAAGAAAAGATAATCCTACCGGAGACAAAGTAAAATTTGAAGGTGAACAAATTGCTCCTTACGATTTTTCGGATGATTTACGCAAAATCCAATGGGGCGTGCAAGCCGGTGTAGACTGGCGTGCCTTCAAGCATCTGAATGTATTTGCCGACCTTACATGGGGATTGAATGATATTTTTAAGAAAGATTTCAATACCATTACCTTTGCCATGTATCCCATCTACTTGAATGTAGGATTCGGGTATGCTTTCTGATAATACTCAGTACACCTGATAAGATACTCATAAACAAATAAAGGTTTAGGTTGTTATCAATCCCATAAAAAGATAACCACCTAAACCTTTATTTATGAATATAAAAGCTTGGAGCACTGCGTTGCTCATATTATGCCTATGTCCTGCGGCTATGGCACAGAAAGCCAACCGCTATCTTGAGAAGCCACTCCCACAAGGCTGGGGAAGGGACGTCTCCCATACCATTCCCGGAGATGACAATCTGTTCAGCGGACAGATACCACCCGTTGACGACAAGTGGTGGAAAGCATTCGATGACCCGATGCTGGATTCATTGATTACGGTAGCCTCCACTCAAAACTATTCCGTACTTTCTGCCATGGACCGTATGGATATGGCCAAAGCCAACCTGCGGATAGAACGCGGCGGCTTTTTTCCTTCCATCTCATTGGACGGAGGATGGGCACGGCAGCAAAGCAGCGGCAATGTCAACGCACTTCCGCAATCCATTACCGGTGCATACAGCGCCTCGCTCAACGCCAGTTGGGAGCTGGACGTATTCGGAAGTATCCGCCAACGGGTAAAGGCACAGCGGGAAACCTTCATGGCAAGCAAGGAGGAATATACCTCCGTCATGGTATCCCTCTGTGCCCAGATAGCTTCCGCCTACATCGGACTCCGCGAACTGCAGCAAGAACTAAGTGTAGTGACCCACAATTGCCATACCCAGGCAGCCGTACTTAACATCACCGAAGTACGCTACAAAACCGGACTGGTGTCCAAACTGGACGTTTCACAAGCCAAATCCGTATATTACAGTACCAAAGCCTCCATCCCGCAACTGGAGGCAGGCATCAACCAATACATCACGACGCTCGCAATCTTACTCGGTACTTATCCCCAACATATCCGCCCCATACTGGAAAAACCGGGTAAACTGCCCGACTACATGGAACCTATAGGCATCGGCATTCCTGCCGACCTGCTGCTCCGCCGCCCCGATATACGGCAAGCCGAACGCCAAGTCAACGCACAAGCGGCAATGCTTGGCGCATCCCAAAGAGACTGGCTGCCGCAAGTGTTCCTGAAAGGTTCCATCGGCTATTCCTCCCATGACTTGAAGGACTTGACTAAACGGAACAGTATGACATTTGAAATTGCTCCAAGCATCAGCTGGACCTTATTCAGCGGTACCAAACTGGTGAACGCCACCCGTCTGGCATGTGCCCAGCTCGATGAATCCATTCACCAGTTCAACCAGACAGTGCTTACCGCCGTGCAGGAAACAGATAATGCCATGAACTCCTACCGCAACTCCATCCAACAGATTGTTGCCATGCGCGAAGTATGCAATCAGGGAGAAGAAACGCTAAAGCTCTCCCTCGATTTGTACAAACAAGGGCTTACTCCCTTCCAGAACGTACTGGACGCACTACGCTCACTCCTGACATACGAAAATCAACTGGTGCAGGCACAAGGCAGCTCCTTGCTGCATCTGATAGCCTTATACCAGGCATTGGGAGGCGGATATGAAATGAATCAGAAATAAGAATATAAACTAAACCGAACCGTATATGAAAAATCAAATGTACATCACCCTGCTCATCCTGCCATTGCTGGCAACGGGATGCGGGGGAAGGAAAGAAACGGCACAAACGATGCCCATTCCCGAGATAAGCGTGGCCCGTCCGACAGTGCAGAACATCACGCTGACAAAAGAATATCCGGGCTACCTGACTTCTGAAAAGACCGTAGACCTGGTAGGCAGAGTCAGCGGAACCTTACAGACCATCTCTTACGCTCCCGGCAGCCGGGTACGCCAGGGACAAGTGCTTTTTGTCATCGAACCGACAGTCTATCAAGACAATGTGCGGCAGGCAGAAGCAGAACTCAACACTGCCCGCGCCAACCTGGAATACGCCCAAAACAACTACACACGTATGCAGGAGGCCGTGAAAAGCGATGCTGTAAGCCGTATACAAGTGCTGCAAGCACAATCCAACGTGGCAACCTCGCAGGCTGCAGTGAGCAATGCGGAAGCAGCCCTGAACACGGCACGCACCAATCTGAGCTACTGCACCGTCCGTGCCCCCTTCGACGGCACTGTAAGCCGTAACCTGGTGGATGCCGGAAGCTATGTAGGCGGCAGCGTGCAGCCCGTCACACTGGCAACCATCTACAAGGACGACCATCTGTACACCTACTTCAACGTGGCAGACAACCAATGGCTCTCCATGCTGATGCAGCAAGGGGACAGCATTCCCCGGCAAGTAACCGTCAGCCTGGGCAAAGACGGGCTTCTCACTTATCCTGCACAACTGGATTATCTTTCGCCCAACGTAGACTTGAACACCGGAACTCTGAACATCCGCGCCCGTCTCGACAATCCTAAAGGACTTCTGAAAAGCGGCCTCTACGTCAGCATCATCTTGCCCTACGGAGAGCAACAGCAGGCCATCCTGCTGCCGGATGCCTCCATCGGCACCGACCAGCTGGGGAAATACATATACGTAGTCAACGATTCGAATATAGTGCGCTACCGCCATATAGAAACCGGACAACTGATAGGGGACAGCCTACGCCAGATAAGGGCAGGCATCACTCCCCGGGAACGCTACGTCACCAAAGCGCTGATGAAGGTAAGGGATGGAATGAAAGTACATCCCATCGACAACTAATATGAATTGATTAATACCAAAGCCTATGTTTTCAAAATTCTTCATAGACCGTCCTATCTTTGCTACCGTATTGGCGCTGCTCATCGTCGTAGCAGGACTGGTCACACTGGGTATCCTGCCCATTGCCCAATATCCGGACATCACACCACCCACCGTGCAGGTCAGTGCCGTATATCCCGGAGCCAATGCGCAGACGGTAGCACAAACCGTCGGCATTCCCATCGAGCAGCAAGTCAACGGAGTGGACGGAATGCTTTATATGTCCTCCAACTCCAGCTCATCGGGCGCTTACTCGCTTACCATTACTTTTGCCGTAGGCACGGACATTGATATGGCTACCGTACAAGTTCAGAACCGGGTCAGCGTGGCCCAGTCGTCACTGCCTACTCCCGTTGTGGTACAAGGTGTCACGGTGCAGAAACAGTCATCGAACATCGTGATGTTCCTCACGATGACGTCGGACAGCAAAGACTACGACGGACTTTACCTCAGCAACTATGCCAAGCTGAATCTTGTGGACCAACTGACGCGTGTGCCCGGTGTGGGTGCCGTCAATGTGATGGGAGCAGGGGACTACTCCATGCGTATCTGGCTCGACCCTGCCGCCATGCGCATCCGCTATCTTTCGCCGGCCGATGTATACCAAGCCATCCAATCACAGAATGTGGAAGTCAGCGCAGGTAACGTAGGGCAACCCATCGGCACAGACAATAAAAATGCCTATCAATACAGCCTGACCGTAAAAGGGCGCCTTACCTCACCCGAAGAGTTCGGCAACATCATCCTGCGTACCGAAGCCGGAGGGAAGATACTCCGTCTGCGCGACGTGGCGCACATCGACCTAGGCTCGGCCTCTTACAGCGTAGTATCCCAACTGGACGGGAAACCCACCGCTGCCATCGCTATCTATCAGCAACCTGGCAGCAACTCGCTGGACGTTTCCAAAGGAGTAAAGGCAAAAATGCAGGAACTCTCGCAGAATTTCCCTGCAGGCATACAATACAATGTAACCCTGGACACTACGGATGTCATTCATGCCTCCATAGACGAAGTGATGGTGACGTTCCTTGAAACGACCCTGCTGGTAGTCCTCGTCATCTTCCTATTTCTGCAGAACTGGCGGGCGGTCGTCATTCCTTGTATCACTATTCCGGTATCACTCATCGGCACACTGGCCGTCATGTCCTTGTTCGGCTTCTCCATCAATACGCTGACGCTGTTCGGGCTGATACTTGCCGTGGCCATCGTGGTGGATGATGCCATTGTGGTGGTGGAGAACTCCACGCGTCTGCTGGACACGGGGCGCTACACCTCCCGCCAGGCTGTGACCGAAGCGATGGGAGAGATTACCGGACCCATTGTCGGGGTAGTGCTGGTGCTGCTTGCCGTATTTATCCCGACAACACTCGTCAGCGGCATATCAGGACAACTGTATAAACAGTTTGCCTTGACCATTGCAGCCAGCACCGTACTTAGCGGATTCAACTCACTGACCCTTACTCCGGCACTCTGTGCCTTGATGCTACAACCTACCCGGCCTTCCAAAAATCCCCTATATCGGGGGTTCAACCATCTGTACGACAAGACACAAGGAGTCTACGACCGGATAGTGGAGTACCTGCTCCAACGCCCTGTCGCTTCCATCGTTTCATATGCGGTTTTCACATTGATTGCTGTCCTGCTGTTTGTCAAATGGCCGTCCACATTTGTTCCGGAAGAAGATGACGGCTATTTCCTCGCAGTGGTACAGCTTCCCCCTGCATCGAGCCTGGAGCGCACCCAAGCCGTAGGAAAGCAGATAAATAAGATTCTCGATTCTTACCCCGAAATAAAGGACTACATCGGCATATCCGGCTTCTCCGTGATGGGAGGTGGAGAGCAAAGCAATGCGGCCACTTACTTCATCGTACTGAAAAACTGGAATGAACGCAAGGGAAAGGAACATACGGCTGAAGCCGTAGTACAGCGCTTCAATATGGAAGTATATGGCATCCAGGAAGCGGAGATATTTGCCATGGTCCCGCCTGCCATCCCCGGACTGGGAGCTACCGGAGGCCTGCAACTCCAATTGGAAGACCGCCACAACCTCGGCGCCACCGAGATGCAGCGTGCTGTAGAGACCTTGATGGAGCATTACCGCAATTATCCGGCACTGGCATCGGTCAGCAGCCAGTACCAAGCCAATGTACCGCAATATTTTTTGAATATAGACCGCGACAAGGTACAGTTGATGGGTATCCCGCTGAACAGTGTATTCACCGCCTTGGGTTACTATATGGGGGAGGCCTACGTCAACGACTATGTACAGTTCGGACACATCTACCAAGTGAAATTGGGGGCGGGCGACCGTGCCCAGCGTGTCATCGACGATGTTCTGAAATTGAGCGTTCCCAATGCATCGGGAGAAATGGTACCTTTCTCTTCCTTCACCCGGGTGGAAGAGCAGTTAGGCATGGACCAGATAAATAGATATAACATGTACTCCACAGCAGCCGTGACTTGCAATGTGGCTCCGGGCAGCAGTTCGGGAGAGGGTATCCGGCAAATGGAAAGTCTAATCAAGGAGCATCTCGGAGACGAGTTCGGATATGAATGGACTTCGGTAGCCTATCAGGAGACGCAGGCGGGAACCACTACAACCGTCGTATTCGTCATGGCACTGTTGGTTGCCTTCCTTGTGCTTGCCGCACAATACGAAAGCTGGACCAGTCCGGTAGCCGCCGTAATGGGACTTCCGGTAGCGCTGCTCGGTGCCATGCTGGGATGCTATGTCATGGGGACTCCGGTCAGCATCTACACACAAATTGGAATCATTCTGCTTGTCGCCTTGTCTGCCAAAAACGGTATTCTGATTGTGGAGTTTGCACGTGACTTTCGTGCACAAGGCAATTCAATCCGCGATGCGGCATTCCAGGCCGGACATATCCGTCTGCGGCCTATTCTGATGACATCGCTTGCATTTGTATTCGGGGTTATGCCGCTGCTTTTTGCAACCGGAGCAGGGGCGGGAAGCCGTATTGCACTGGGAGCCGCTGTAGTGTTTGGTATGGCACTGAATACCTTGCTTGCCACGGTCTATATTCCTAATTTCTACGAATTGATGCAGAAGTTGCAGGAGAAGTTCAGTAAGAAACAATAGGGAGGATGAGCTACAAGTTATGGATTATGGGTTATAAGCTATCACACTTATAACCCATAATCCATAACTCATTTTAGCAACTTGCTGCTAAAAGTTGTATCTTTGCGTGCGAATTGCCTCTTAAAGAAATTGAAGTTATGAAAGCATATTTCATCGCCATACTTACCTTATTCACTTGTATAGCTACCGTCGTCCGGGCGCAGCAAATGTCTGAACTTGAAAACCGGATTGACAGTCTGCTCAATGGCAAGAAAGCCACCGTTGGTATAGCCGTATGGACAGACAAAGGAGACATGCTCCGGTATAACGACCATGTACACTTCCCCTTGCTCAGTGTATTCAAATTCCATGTGGCACTGGCCGTACTGGACAAGATGGATAAGCAAAGCATCAGCCTGGACAGCATTGTTTCCATAAAGGCATCCCAAATGCTGCCCAATATCTACAGCCCCCTGCGGAAGAAGTTTCCCGACCAGGATTTCACGATTACGCTTAGGGAGCTGATGCAATACAGCATTTCCCAAAGCGACAACAATGCCTGCGACATCTTGATAGAATATGCAGGAGGTATCAAACATATCAATGACTATATCCGCCGGTTGGGTATCGACTCCTTCAACCTCTCGGAAACAGAAGACGACATGCACTCCAGCTTCGAGGCTGTATACCGCAACTGGAGTACTCCTTCCGCTATGGCCCGGCTACTGAGAACAGCCGATGAAAAAGAGTTGTTCTCCAACAAGGAACTGAAAGACTTCTTGTGGCAGACCATGATAGATACTGAAACCGGCGCCAACAAATTGAAAGGTATGTTGCCAGCCCAAACCGTGGTAGGACACAAGACCGGTTCTTCCGACCGCAATGCCGACGGCATGAAAACTGCAGATAATGATGCCGGGCTCGTTATTCTTCCCGACGGTCGGAAATACTACATTGCCACCTTCATCATGGACTCATACGAGACGGATGAGGACAATGCAGACATCATCGCCCGCATATCACGCATGGTATATGATGCGATGAGATGAGAAAGGCAAGAAGGCTATCGGTAGCTCCTCCTATAAATCTTGATACTCAGGTATATCCTGCAGAAAAGTATAGCTGTTATGCTCGTAATCTATGCGGCAACAATAATGCTGAAGCCCGTTGCTGACAATCAGATAATCCACTTTCAGCACCATGTTGTAGCGGGTAATCTGGTCGAAAACCTTTTGGGTGATTTCTATTTCGGGCGCCTTGTATTCCACAATCATCCGGGCGGTGAGGTCACGCCGATAAAGCACCGTATCACAGCGTTTCTTTGTACCATTCAGCTGTACCTGCACTTCATTTGCCATAAGCGCCTGAGGATACCCCTTGTGAGCAAGAAGAAAGTGGACGAAGTGCTGCCGCACCCATTCTTCGGGCGTCAAAGCAACATAACGACGACGGATTACATCGAAAATAACATTTTTTCCATTCCTTGCGGCAATTTTAGCATCGAATGCTGGTAGGTTTAACGATAACATTTACTACATTTGTAAGTTAAATAATGGTTCCCGTCTTTCGGGAACACAAATTTAATGAAATCTTATGAAAACAAAAGAAGAAATCGTAGCCAATTGGCTGCCCCGTTACACAAAGCGTAACCTGGAGGATTTTGGAGAGTACATTCTGTTGACCAACTTCAACAAGTATGTAGAGATTTTCGCAGAAAAGTTCAATGTTCCCATTCTCGGTAAAGATGCCAATATGACATCTGCCAGCGCAGAAGGAATGACCATCATTAATTTCGGTATGGGAAGCCCTAATGCCGCCATTATCATGGACTTGCTGAGCGCCATCAAGCCCAAGGCATGTCTGTTCCTAGGCAAGTGTGGCGGCATAGACAAGAAAAATAGAATAGGGGACCTCATCCTCCCTATAGCCGCCATCCGCGGCGAAGGTACTTCCAACGACTACTTCCCGCCCGAAGTCCCGTCACTCCCGGCATTTATGCTGCAACGCGCCGTTTCTTCCGCCATCCGCGACTATGCCCGCGACTACTGGACCGGTACCGTATACACCACCAACCGCCGCATTTGGGAACATGACGAGGGGTTCAAGGAATATCTGAAGAAAACCCGTGCCATGGCTGTCGATATGGAAACGGCAACCTTATTCAGTTGTGGTTTTGCCAATCATATTCCTACGGGAGCCCTTCTGCTGGTTTCGGACCAACCGATGATTCCGGAAGGTGTAAAAACCGACAAGAGCGACAACATGGTTACCCAGAACTATGTAAATGAGCATGTTGAAATCGGAATTGCATCCCTGCGCATGATTATTGATGAGAAGAAAACCGTAAAACACTTGAAGTTCGACTGGTAATCCTCTTTACGGGACATACCCTCGTAACACTTACTTTATATGGCAAAACAAGAAACGACCTGTGATGATATTCTAAAAGAGTTGAGAGCCAAACAATACCGCCCCGTCTACTATCTCATGGGCGAGGAATCGTATTACATAGACCTCATCTCCGACTATATTGTAGACAATGTTCTCACTGACACCGAAAAGGAATTTAACCTGACCGTAGTCTACGGTGCAGATGTGGATATAGCCACTGTCATCAATGCGGCCAAGCGCTATCCGATGATGTCCGAACGCCAGGTCGTAGTCGTAAAGGAAGCGCAGGCCATCCGCAACATGGAAGAGCTTTCATACTACCTGCAAAAGCCGTTGAACTCCACCATTCTTGTTCTATGCCACAAACATGGGGTGCTGGACAGAAGAAAAAAGCTGGTGGCCGAAATAGAGAAGGTGGGGGTTCTATTTGAATCCAAGAAGGTAAAGGATGCCCAGTTACCGGCATTCATCACCTCATACATGAAGCGCAAAGGTGTAGATTTGGATCCCAAAGCTACCTCCATGCTTGCCGATTTCGTAGGTACGGACCTCAGCCGCCTTACGGGAGAACTGGAAAAACTGATTATAACTCTTCCAAAAGGTCAGACACGCGTCACCCCCGAACAGATAGAACGCAACATCGGAATCAGCAAAGATTATAATAACTTTGAACTTCGCAGTGCCATCGTAGAAAAAGACATACTAAAGGCCAATAAAATAATAAAATATTTTGAAGAAAATCCGAAAACGAATCCTATCCAGATGACTTTATCTTTACTTTTCGGCTTCTTCTCCAACTTAATGTTGGCTTACTATGCGCCCGAAAAGACGGAGCAGGGTATTGCCAGTTTCATAGGATTAAAGACTCCCTGGCAGTCGCGCGAATACCTAAGTGCCATGCGTCGTTACAGCGGAGTAAAGACCATGCAGATAATCGGGGAGATTCGATATGCAGATGCCAAATCCAAAGGAGTAGGAAATTCCTCCCTAAGCGATGGAGATATCCTCCGGGAATTGGTCTTTAAGATTCTACATTAACTTCCATACAGTATACTTTTCCATAAAAGGGAAAAAGCATAAAACAGACTGATTTGATATCATTATGTCATTTTTAGGGGGATTTATCCCCCTTTTTTCTATTTTACTCCTTAGCATAGACTATAAAATAGAAGATAATACTCATATTTACAGCAAATTACGTCCATTTATAAGCTCTGAGAATCGCGTTTTTATAACGAATCGACCAATTATACAGAAATAAAGCAAGGATTTAAGTCTTGAAGACTAGAAAATAAATAAAGCATCTTATTCTCTTATTTATGTCACATTTTTTCTCCTTTAGTAAAAAAGAAGAGATGGAGCAATTCAGCTTTAAATCGTCATATAAGAAATCTGCTACACTTTTCAAGAGTACAATAGTTGTAATACACAACTAGGATAATTGACTATTGTGAATTCAACACATTACATATATATCTATATGACGAGTGTATTATAACACATGTAATATTACATCTAAAAAACAAATGTAATAAGCGACATTCAACATCGTAAACTATTAGTTTACAAAAATGATAGAGTAGGGGTTAACCCATGTAGTTACAAGCAATAAATAGATGTATATAAATTATATACAATGATTAATCAAATTATTAGATTATATTTTATATAAAATAAACGACAAACAAATGTAATATAGTATTTATTATCAGAAATCACCAATATAATACACTAATAATTAGATAAATATGCCATTTTATTAAACTTAAAATAAATACCTATTTTACCCATGATTTGTATTATAGCATTTGTAATGATGAATATTGTAATAATAACATTTCATTTGTAAATCATAAAATATCACATTTTTAATTTGCTTTTGTGATGTCATTTTTTTACTTTTGTAATCCAATAAATAGCATGTACAATTGTAATAACACATAAACCATGAGTATAAAAGATAGGTTCAAAATGGTTATGGACCGGGAGAAACTGACAGCAGGAGCTTTTGCCGAGAGTATTGGCGTGGCCCAAGCCACCATTTCCCACATCTTGGGTCCGCGTAACAAATATCCAAGTACGGAAGTTATTCTCCGATTACATCAACGCTACAATGATATAAACTTGGAGTGGCTGCTTACCGGAAAAGGTAATATGAGTAATAATCCGGATTCACCCGAAAACGATGGATTCGACTATCCTTTATTCGCTGAGAATCCGGAAAACCTGACCAAAGGGCCGGATGAAACTGAAAATCGCAAGGAAATTGCATTAGAAACATCTCTAAAAGCACCTAAAGAGATTGTAAGACAAGAGATTATCTACAAAGAAAGACCTCCCAGAAAAATCACTGAAATAAGAATTTTCTTTGATGACAATACCTACGAGACTTTCAAACCGGAAAATTAAGGAATGAGAATGGAAATAGACTAACGCCCCAGCATAAAAAAGAAACGGGTTCGTTTTATTCTGCACTCGGTTTACACTATCTTTGCACCCGAAAGAAAAACATCCCTCTTTATAGATATGAAAAAGTATATTTTAGATCTGACAGTGACAGAGAACCTCCGCTTGCATGCCAACTATGTGTTGTTGAAGCTGACTTCTCCGTCCCCACTTCCGGAAATGCTTCCGGGACAATTTGCAGAGATTCGTGTGGACGGTTCGCCTGCCACTTTTTTGCGCCGCCCCATCTCCATCAATTATGTAGATAGACAACGGAACGAAGTATGGTTCTTAATCCAACTCGTAGGTGACGGAACCAAGCGATTAGGCGAAGCAAAAGCAGGCGACATAATCAATGTAGTGCTTCCGCTGGGAAACTGCTTCACAATGCCTGAAAAGCCCTCAGACAAGCTCTTATTGGTAGGTGGAGGTGTAGGTACAGCTCCTATGTTATATTTAGGCGAACAGCTCGCCAAGAGAGGCTGCAAGCCAACCTTCCTGCTGGGTGCCAGAAGTGACAAAGATTTGCTTCAATTGGAACAGTTTGCCGCCTATGGCGAGGTGTATACCACCACCGAAGATGGCAGCCACGGAGAGAAGGGATACGTAACGCAACACTCCATATTAAATAAGGTGTGCTTTGAGCAGATATATACTTGCGGCCCCAAACCGATGATGATGGCAGTAGCAAAGTATGCCAAAAGTAAAGGCATCAGTTGCGAAGTATCTCTGGAGAATATGATGGCGTGTGGCATAGGCGCTTGTCTATGCTGTGTGGAAAATACCACGGAAGGCCATTTGTGTGTATGTAAAGAAGGTCCGGTTTTTAATATAAACAAACTATTATGGCAGATTTAAATGTAAATATCGGTGAATTACAAATGAATAATCCGGTGATGACTGCGTCCGGAACATTCGGATATGGTGAAGAATTCGCCGATTTCATCGAACTATCGCGAATAGGTGGTATAATTGTAAAGGGAACTACCCTTCACAAACGTGAAGGCAATCCATATCCGCGCATGGCAGAGACTCCTTCGGGAATGTTAAACGCTGTGGGACTGCAAAATAAGGGTGTACATTACTTTGTTGAACACATCTATCCCCGCATCAAGGACATTCAGACCAACATGATTGTAAATGTTTCGGGTTCTGCCATCGAAGACTATGCCGAAACAGCCGCAATCATTAATGAACTTGACAAAATTCCTGCCATAGAGTTGAACATCTCTTGCCCCAATGTGAAGCAAGGAGGAATGGCATTCGGTGTTACCGCCAAAGGAGCAGAAGAAGTGGTGAAAGCCGTGCGCTCAGTTTACAAAAAGACACTTATCGTAAAGCTCTCACCGAACGTTACCGACATCACCGAAATAGCCCGCGCAGCCGAAAATGGCGGTGCAGACAGCGTTTCCCTTATCAATACCCTGCTGGGAATGGCTATAGACGCGGAACGCAGGCGTCCGATACTCTCCACTGTAACCGGTGGTATGTCTGGTGCAGCTGTGAAACCCATTGCCTTACGTATGGTATGGCAAGTGGCCAAGGCGGTAAAAATCCCCGTCATAGGCTTGGGAGGTATCATGAACTGGAAAGATGCTGTGGAATTCATGCTTGCAGGTGCCTCCGCCATCCAGATTGGTACGGCAAACTTCATTGATCCGGCGGTTACGGTGAAAGTGGTAGAAGGAATAAATGACTATCTCGACAGACACGGTTATCAGTCTGTAAAGGACATTATCGGTGCACTTGAGGTATAAAGAATAACAAGAGATTGCCATTCGCAATATATATTCACAAAAAAGGACATTCATTGACGAATGTCCTTTTTCTTTTTATTTACATCAGTAAACTTACTCTCCCAACAAATCTGGGCGCAGTCTACGGGTTCTTTCTAATGACTGTTGCAGCTCCCATTCCTTAATCTTGGCCTCATGTCCAGAAAGTAAAATATCCGGAACCTTCCATCCATTGTAATCAGCGGGACGCGTATAGACCGGTGCAGCCAGCAGATTGTCCTGAAAGGAATCTGAAAGTGCAGACTGCTCATCGGAAATCACTCCCGGAATGATACGGACGATGGCATCTGCCATGACAGCAGCCGCCAGTTCTCCGCCAGTCAACACATAGTCACCGATACTGATTTCCTTGGTGATGAGATGCTCGCGAATCCGGTAATCTATCCCTTTGAAATGCCCGCAGAGAATGATGAGATTCTGGGCAAGGGAAAGAGTATTTGCCATCGGCTGATTGAACTGCTCACCATCGGGGGTGGTAAAGATAACCTCGTCGTAATCCCGCTCAGCCTTCAAAGCGTTGATACACCGCTCTATCGGCTCTATTTTCATGACCATTCCGGCAAAGCCACCAAACGGATAATCGTCTACACGACGGTACTTATCTTCCGTATAATCACGAAGATTATGGATATGTATCTCTGCAAGCCCTTTATTTTGAGCACGTTTCATGATGGAGCAGTTGAAGAATCCCTCAATCATCTCCGGTAAAACTGTGATAATGTCAATGCGCATATAACTTTATTTTAGCTATTTCAAGCTGCAAAAGTACAAATATTCGGGGAGAAACCCGTATTTTTGCGTTCAAACAATCCGAAAACCCTATGACTGTAAAAGAAAAAATAGACCAGCTCCGTGCGGAATTACACCAGCACAACTACAATTATTATGTGCTGAATGCTCCTGAAATATCCGACAAGGAGTTTGACGACCTGATGCGCGAGCTACAAGATTTAGAGAAAGAACATCCTGAATACCAAGATGATAATTCGCCCACGATGCGCGTAGGAAGTGATTTAAATAAGAACTTCACACAAGTGGCACACAAATATCCCATGCTTTCATTGGGAAACACCTATTCCGAAAACGAAGTGACCGACTTTTACGAACGGGTAAAAAAAGCGTTGAACGAGGAGTTTGAAATCTGCTGCGAGCTGAAGTATGACGGTACTTCCATCTCACTGACTTACGAGGATGGCAAACTGGTGCGTGCCGTCACCCGTGGCGACGGCGAAAAGGGCGATGATGTGACGGACAATGTAAAGACAATCCGGACGATTCCGCTGGTCCTCCATGGGAATTATCCTAAGTCATTCGAAATCAGAGGGGAAATCCTGATGCCCTGGGTGGTTTTCGAAGAACTGAACCGGGAAAAGGAAGCACGTGAGGAACCGCTTTTCGCCAATCCGCGCAACGCTGCTTCCGGTACCTTGAAATTGCAGAATTCCGCCATCGTAGCATCCAGAAAGCTGGATGCTTATCTCTACTATCTATTGGGAGAAGAATTGCCCTGCGACGGCCATTACGAGAATCTGCAAGCCGCCGCCAGCTGGGGATTTAAAACATCAGAGCACACCAGAAAAGCCCACAGCCTGGAGGAAGTCTTCGAATACATCAATTATTGGGACACGGAGCGTAAGAACCTTCCGGTGGCTACTGATGGTATTGTACTAAAAGTCAACAGCTTGAGGCAGCAGAAGAATTTAGGATTCACAGCCAAGTCTCCCCGATGGGCCATCGCATATAAATTCCAGGCAGAACGGGCACTAACACGATTGAACAAGGTTACCTACCAGGTAGGACGCACCGGTGCAGTGACTCCGGTCGCCAACCTGGACCCCGTACAACTATCCGGCACCATTGTGAAACGTGCCTCCCTGCACAATGCAGATATTATCGAGGGGTTGGATCTGCATATAGGCGACATGGTGTATGTGGAAAAAGGCGGTGAAATCATCCCCAAAATAACCGGTGTCGATAAGGATGCCCGCAGTATGCTTATCGGTGAAAAAGTGAAATTCATCACCCATTGTCCCGAATGCGGCAGCAAACTGATACGTTTTGAAGGAGAAGCAGCCCACTATTGCCCCAATGAAACCGCTTGCCCTCCGCAGATTAAAGGGAAGATAGAGCATTTCATCAGCCGCAAAGCCATGAATATAGACGGACTGGGACCTGAAACTGTAGATATGTTCTACCGATTGGGACTGATAAAAGATACTGCAGATTTATACCGGCTCAAAACCGACGACATCAAGAACCTGGAACGGATGGGCGAAAAATCGGCAGAAAACATAGTCAACGGTATTGCGGCAAGTAAAGAAGTGCCATTCGAAAGAGTGCTCTTTGCACTGGGCATACGCTTCGTGGGAGAAACGGTTGCCAAGAAAATAGCCAAGTCCTTTACGGACATCGAAGAGCTGGAAAACGCGGACCTCGAAAAGCTGAAAAACATCGATGAAATCGGTGAAAAAATAGCGCAGAGCATTATAACTTACTTCTCCAATCCTGCCAACAGAGAGCTGGTGGAACGGCTGAAATCGAACGGTCTGCAACTCCACCGGACAGAAGAAGACCTCAGCGGATACACCGACAAACTGGCGGGCCAGTCCATCGTCATCAGCGGCGTATTCACCCACCACTCACGGGACGAATACAAAGAGATGATTGAAAAGAACGGGGGGAAAAACGTCGGAAGCATCTCCTCCAAAACCAGCTTTATCCTGGCCGGAGAAAATATGGGACCTGCCAAACTGGAGAAAGCGCAGAAACTGGGAGTAAAGATTATGAGCGAAGATGAGTTTTTGGCATTGCTATCCTAACAAATTTCCACAAAAAGCTTTTTTATGGCTTATATTTGTAGGGTAAATCGAAAAAATTCGTACTTTTGCGAGTCATTTAATTAGAGATTACTTTATAATACTCATGATACAGACTAGATTGAAAGGAATGGGGGTAGCGCTGATTACTCCATTTAAAGAGGATGAAAGCGTTGATTACGATGCGTTGATGCGTTTGGTAGACTATCAACTTCAAAACAATACCGACTTTTTATGTGTGCTCGGCACCACGGCAGAAACTCCGACTCTGACTGAAGAAGAGAAAAAGAAAATCAAGAAAATGGTCATCGAGCGAGTGAACGGAAGAATTCCTATCCTGCTGGGCGTAGGTGGAAACAACACCCGGGCCATAGTGGAAACACTGAAAAATGACGATTTCACCGGAGTAGATGCCATTCTATCCGTCGTTCCATATTACAACAAGCCATCGCAAGAAGGTATATATCAGCATTATAAGGCCATTTCTGAAGCAACGGATTTACCGATTGTGCTTTATAATGTCCCCGGTCGTACCGGCGTGAACATGAAGGCGGAAACAACCCTGCGCATTGCACGTGATTTCAAGAATGTGATAGCCGTCAAAGAAGCTTCGGGCGACATCACGCAGATGGACGACATCATCAAAAACAAACCGGCCAATTTCGACGTTATTTCGGGCGATGACGGCATCACCTTCCCTCTGATTACTTTGGGGGCCGTCGGCATCATCTCGGTCATTGGAAACGCGTTCCCGCGTGAGTTCAGCCGTATGGTACGTCTGGCACTGCAAGGGGACTATGCCAATGCATTGACCATTCACCACAAATTTGCCGAATTATTCAAGCTTCTGTTTGTAGACGGCAACCCTGCCGGAGTAAAAGCCATGCTGAACGCAATGGGAATGATTGAGAACAAGCTCCGCCTGCCATTGGTACCGACCAGAATCACCACCTTCGAAGCCATGCGCAAGATTCTGGATGAATTGAACATCAAATGCTAAGGTCTTATACCGCCCCTATAGGATATTAATTTCCAGTATACAACATATTAATATCAGCTATGCAAGGAGTTAATTTTGTGGAAACACGGAATTAACTCCTTCTTTTTTTCCTATGTGACTATATTTATCAGTACAATAATCCCAAAACAGTCTACTGATTACGTTATAAAGCAAAAAGACATCTGGTTAAATCGAGAAAAAGACGTCTCTAGCTCAATCAAGACAAGACTATTATTTCAGCTAATCTATTAGTTCACAATACTGAACAGTTTGTTTTACTTAGCAAAACACGCGCCAGTGCCATACAAGGGGAGAACATCAACTATATCCCATAGCTGTAAAAACAAAGGATCTCCGCAAGTTTTCTTGCGGAGATCCTTTGTGATCGCGACAGGATTCAAACCTGTAACCGGCTGATCCGTAGTCAGCTACTCTATTCAGTTGAGCTACGCGACCGTTTATCGTTATTTTCTTAGAGTGACCGCGACAGGATTCAAACCTGTAACCGGCTGATCCGTAGTCAGCTACTCTATTCAGTTGAGCTACGCGGCCTCTTTGTTTAACGGGTGCAAAGATACGTACTTTTTCCGAATTAGCAAACAATATACAAACTTTTTTTGAAGAAATTTATTCGACAAAGCGATAATTAAACAACTGCCAGCCGATTGTCATCCCCACATTCCACTCCCTTCTCGGTGAGCTATAATGATTTACATAAGCAGAAATGGCTCCGAAGGGCAAATGACAAATAACAGAAACTTCTCCCATATACTCAAAGCGAGAGAATGCTTTTCCATAATACGCTTTATTCAATGCATTCTTTTTTATCGGAAAAATCGGCGTAAAGCCATAAAATTCTGTCCGAAACTGGAACATATCATTCAAAACATATATCGGTTTGATGCCGGCAGCCACATATTGGTTGGCACGAAAAGCTTCATTGTACATCAGTTTACTATGTGGAGTCGGTGCAAATTCTCCTGCCTGCATCATAGTTGCCGTATAATTCTCAGAAAAATTTTTCGACGAATACAGTGCTTCTGCCATCCATCCCAAGGTGAACTTCGGTCCCATTGTGTGATATGCCTCCTTCATATAAGAAATTTGCAACCATGATTGCCGTTCTTGCGGGGAAGGACTGTACCCTTCTTGCGGATTCCCAGGTTCAAATCTTTCCCTCCCGGTAAAGACCTGGGCTATCAGCTTCTCCAAATAACCTTTTGTCGCGTATTGCCGCGTATTTAGGGTACTCCCATAGAAACCGATGGAACCTCCCAAAAGTTTGTATGTACTTCTGTCCGAACGGTCCTTATCGAAATCTATTACGCTGGATTGAAAATAGTTATCTTCCAGTTGGCCATACCCCAGACTGAACTCCGCACGCTTATTGGCCAGAAACGGCAAGGCAACCATCAACTTCACAAAGCGCTCATCTTTTGAATTGAATGAAGGCTTGTCATTCTTGGAAAACAACTTATCCTTCTTGTAGTAATCGAAGGTACTGATTGAAGCAATAAAACGAAAGGATGTAGGTATGCGGGTAGGCAAATCAATCTTACCCATCAACTGTGCATTATTATAAATCTTACCCAACTGACCGTCAAAAGTTATTTCCTTGGAATAATAATTCAAGTTCTGATATCCTACTCCCAAATAGATTTGGTTTGAGCTCGTGGTAGAGACACTGCCCCCCAGACGCACGGAAAAATTATCCTCCATCTTCACCTTCAAATGCAGCTGATATAAATCGGCTTCCGAATCATACACTGCGTGAGGAACTATTTCCGAAATCATATTATCTGCCAGCAAACGGAAATACCCGCGCTTCAAGTCTTCATAAGTAAAGACTTCATGCTCCTCATCATGGAATTCTTTTTTGATGTAGGCTTGCTGTTGGGCATTCGCCCCTTCAATAATAATATCCCGGAAACGGAATTGAGGTAGGTTACTCCGGAAGACAAGGCGCCTCAAACGCACATTATCAGCATTCACCCTACGGTGAACACGGCTTTTGATGGAATCCATCATATTAAGAGTACGGTTGTAGCCTATATCGTGCAATTCCTGCAGACGGTCAAAATCCAACAGGTTGACATCATCGTACTTGAAGGTCATGACTATACCCAATGAGTCCGGAATGGAATAATCGGTCTTCTGCATAATCATATTCTCCAATTGGCTCATCAGGTCATTCTCCTTCGGCTTACCGGGATTTGCCGCCACCACACTGCCAATAATGACATCCGGATGAAAATCTTCCCGCATCACATCCGTAGGGAAATTATTATAAATACCGCCATCATAAGCAAGTGTACTGTCTATTTCTATCGGTTTAAAGACAAATGGAAAGCTCATGGAAGCACGTACCGCATCCCCCAAATCCCCTTTACCCAATACCAATGGCTTTTTATTGTACACATCGGATGCTATACAGCGAAAGGGGACAAACAGTTTGTTGAAATTACCGCCACATGCAGCCGTAGCGCGTGCAAACAATTCCACAAATACCAGATTCATCTGTATGGGGTTGACCATGCTTGTGGGAAGTATCTGAGGCTTTATATGCAGCGAGTCTCTAAAAGCGAAACGGATATTGAAAAATTCCGGTGAAGGACGATTCTTTTTAAAATAATACTCGTATTTGGGCTCCACTTTACCCGAATACCAACGCTTAAAGTCGGGAGAGCGCAAGAGCGCCTCCATATCGTCCGGAGAATACCCCATAGCATACAGCGAACCGATGATAGCTCCCATAGAGGTTCCGGTTATATAATCAATGGGGATATTATTCTCTTCCAAAGCCCGGATAATGCCAATATGAGTCATGCCTTTTGCTCCACCGCCACTCAATACAAGCCCCACTTTCTGAGCTTGTAAAACAAAGGTACATAGAAGAAACGACAAAAACAATAAAACTCTTTTCATAACTATGCGATTCCGAGTAAGATAAATGTTCATTGCCCCAAATATAAACAATAGTTTCTAAAAATGCCGTATTCAACGGAGAAAATCACTTTATAATTGGTGAAAATGAATAAAAAAGGGTATTGCGACTCTGAAGAATCACAATACCCTTGCATATATTAAATGCAAATTTAAAGGGACTTATTTTATCAGGTCAATGCTTCTCTTGACAAAGTTGTTCAAAGCTTCACCTTTCAACATACCATTCTGCAACAGTGCCAAATCTATCAGCTGACGGACAACCTTATTCTTGGCTGCATAATCGGCAAAGACACCTTCTTTCTGCGTTTTCAGTTCATTCCACTTCTTATCCAGCTCACTTACCTTATCTTTTTCGGCAGTCGGTATATCCTCATCTTTCTTTCCTTCCTGCTTCTTTTTCAACTCATTACGTTGCTTGTTCACTTCATCCATCTCTGCCTGAACTGGAGCAACGGCAGCAGCACATTCCTTGTCCTCATCTGCCAGCACTTCCTTCACCAGCTTATGGTCTGAATTCAATACTAGGTTAAACATATCCGGCATTTCGCCATAGAAGCTCATTCCAGCCTGAATATTGGCCATTTCCTTCATACGGCGCATGTACTCGCTCTGAGTTATCATGATAGGAGTGGCGTTTTCGCCCAAAGCCTGCGCCGTGATGTTAAACTCCGTCTTATCCATCTTGGGCAACTGGCTCTTGAAGATGGAAGAAAGAACTTCCTGCTTGCCGGCTTCCAACGCTTCATTCTTCTTGTCTTCCTTGACAATCAGATTATCAATAATATCGCTGTCTACACGAGTGAAGCGAACCTTTTCGAACTTCTGTTCCAACATGCTCACCACCGCAATGTCCAGCTGTCCATCCATCAACAGCACATTGTATCCTTTATTCGTAGCGGCCTCTATATAGCTGTATTGTTCATCTTTATTGTTGGCATACAGATAAATCAGATTTCCATCCTTATCCGTCTGGTTATCTTTAATCAACGTCTTATACTCTTCGAAAGTATAATATTTGCTGTCTGTATCGGTGAAAAGGGCAAAATCCTTGGCTCTATCATAGAAATCTTCCTGCGTAAGCATTCCGTAGTTGATGAAGATTTTCAAGTCATTCCACTTTTCCTCAAACTGTTTACGGTCATTCTTGAAGATAGACAGCAAACGGTCTGACACCTTCTTCGTGATATATGTAGAAATCTTCTTCACGTTGGCATCGCTCTGCAGATAAGAACGGGAAACGTTCAATGGAATGTCCGGTGAATCGAGCACACCATGCAGCAGGGTCAAGAAATCAGGAACAATACCTTCCACCGAATCCGTTACATATACCTGGTTACAGTAGAGCTGAATCTTATTCTTGTTCAACTCAATGTTGCTTTTCACTTTAGGGAAGTACAGAATACCGGTAAGGTGGAACGGATAATCCACATTCAGATGAATCCAGAATAAAGGTTCGTCGGACATAGGATAAAGGTCACGGTAGAACTTCTTATAATCTTCATCTTTCAATTCGCTGGGTTTCAGCGTCCACAACGGGTTGGAATCATTGATGATATTATCCTCGGCAGTTTCAACCTGCTTGCCGTCTTTCCATTCTTTCTTCTTGCCGAATGCAACCGGAATAGGGAGGAAACTGCAATACTTCTTCAACAAAGAGGAGATGCGTGCTTCTTCAAGGAATTCCTTGCAGTCATCGTCTATGTAAAGAACGATATCCGTACCACGTTCTGCCTTATCAGTGTCTTCAATCGTAAACTCCGGACTGCCATCGCATGTCCACTTTACAGCCTGGGTGCCTTCCCGATAGGATTTAGTGATGATTTCGACTTTCTTGGCAACCATAAAAGCCGAATAGAAACCCAATCCGAAATGGCCGATGATGGCGTTGGCATCGTTTTTATATTTCTCAAGGAAGTCATTGGCGCCAGAGAAAGCTATCTGGTTAATATACTTGTCTATTTCTTCAGCCGTAAGACCTATACCATGGTCGGACACTGTAATGGTATCTTTTCCCAGCGAAACACGTACGGTTAAATCGCCAACTTCACCCTTGAACTCACCGATAGAGGAGAGTGTTTTCAGCTTCTGTGTAGCATCAACCGCGTTAGAAACCAACTCACGGAGAAAAATTTCATGATCACTATACAAGAACTTTTTAATGACGGGGAAGATATTCTCAGTAGTTACCCCAATATTACCTTTTTGCATACTACATTTATATTTTTTAGATTTATATTTTTAATTATTCCGGCAGATATAGCACAAAAAAAATGCCAGCCCATAAGGACTGACATTTTGACGGTTTTTATAAAGAACAGCTTATGCCTTCTTGATGCTCAACTCGTCTTTTTCTTTGTCTACTGATACGTTTACCGTATCACCCGGCTGTAACTCCGCCGCCACTATCAGCTCGGAAAGTCCATCCTCCAAGTGGTTCTGAATAGCACGCTTCAATGGACGCGCACCAAACTGTACATCGTACCCTTTCGAAGCAAGGAATGTCTTTGCATCATCCTCCACAACCAGCTTGTAACCAATTGCTTCAACCCGTTCGTACAAGCCTTTCAGCTCAATGTCCACAATCTTTGTGATGGCCTCCAAGGAGAGCTGGTCGAAAGTAATGATTTCATCCAAACGATTCAAAAATTCAGGAGCAAAGGTCTTGTTCAGAGCCTTTTGTATCACGCTGCGTGAATGTTCATTGTCATCCGTGCGGTTTTGCGCCGTAAAACCTACGCCACGGCCAAATTCCTTCAACTGTCGCGTACCGATATTGGAGGTCATAATGATAACCGTATTCTTGAAATCAATGGTTCTGCCATAATTGTCAGTCAAACGACCTTCATCCAGTACCTGAAGCAAGATGTTGAACACATCCGGATGAGCTTTCTCAATCTCATCCAGCAAGACAATGGAATACGGCTTGCGACGAACCTTTTCAGTCAACTGGCCGCCTTCCTCATAGCCCACATATCCCGGAGCGGCACCAATCATACGAGATACGGTGTATTTCTCCATATACTCGCTCATATCGATACGTATCAAGGCATCGGCAGAGCCAAACATATATTTTGCCAATTGCTTTGCCAAATGCGTCTTACCCACACCAGTAGGGCCAAGGAACATAAAGGTTCCGATGGGATGGTTCGGGTCTTTCAACCCTACACGGCTACGCAAGATTGCTTTGGTAAGTTTCTCTATCGCAGCATCTTGAGCTATCACCTTCGCCTGTAGTTCTTCCTTCATTCCGGCCAGTTTAAGTCCTTCTGCCTGCGCCATGCGCTGTACGGGTACACCGGACATCATCGAAATAACATTGGCTATTTCCTCTTCGCCTACCGTTTGGCGGTCATCCTTCAAACGGGCTTCCCACTCGACCTTCATCTCCTCCAAGCGGACAGAAAGTTCCTTCTCACGGTCACGGTAGCTGGCAGCCAGCTCAAAATTCTGTGATTTTACAGCTTCAGCCTTCAAGCCACGTGCCTCTTCAATCAGCTTTTCCTGCTCCTCAATTTCTTTCGGAACATTAATATTCGTCAAATGCACACGCGAACCCGCTTCGTCCAAAGCATCAATAGCTTTATCCGGAAAGTTGCGGTCGGTTATATAGCGTGCTGACAACTTGACACATGCTTCCAGGGCTTCATCCGTGTAGCTCACGTTATGATGGTCTTCATACTTCTCCTTGATATTCTTCAATATCTGAAGCGTTTCTTCAGCTGTGGTAGGCTCTACAATTACCTTTTGGAAACGACGTTCCAAAGCACCGTCTTTCTCGATATTCTTTCTGTATTCATCGAGAGTGGTAGCTCCAATACACTGGATTTCACCACGCGCCAAAGCCGGTTTCAACATATTGGCAGCATCCATGGAACCGGCAGCAGCACCGGCACCTACAATTGTATGGATTTCATCGATGAAAAGGATGACATTCGGATTTTTCTGCAACTCGTTGATAATGGAGCGGATACGTTCCTCAAACTGACCACGGTATTTTGTTCCCGCCACCACAGAGGCCATATCAAGCATCACCACGCGCTTCTCAAACAAGATGCGCGAAACTTTCTTTTGCACAATACGCAATGCCAAACCCTCTACGATGGCAGATTTTCCTACGCCCGGTTCACCGATAAGCACCGGATTGTTCTTCTTGCGGCGGCTCAAGATTTGCGCCAGACGTTCAATCTCGCGTTCGCGACCCACAACCGGGTCCAGCTTGCCTTCTTCGGCAGCCCGGGTCATGTCTACGCCGAAATTGTCCAGCACGGGGGTATCATTGGACGGCTTTCTGGATGCAGTCTGTGCAGCCGAAGCCGAACCAGCCCCTCCAGTACGGGAGGAGCGAGACATACTCATGTCTTCTTCATCCTCTTCATCATCCTCAGCGAATCCCATTCCCGCATTCGGATTGGTCGATTTCATCGAAAGCTGTTCAAATACAGCCTGATAATCCACCCGGTGTTCTTCCAAAACAGTTGCAGCAAGATTGTCTCCGTCTTTCAAGATAGCCAGCAATACATGTTCCGTATCGGCAGTTGCACTTTTCAGCAAACGCGCTTCAAGCATACACATCTTCAATATCTTAGCCGTCATCGGGGACAAGGGCACTTCAGCGTCCGGCAAGAGAGTATCGTCCTCGGCATCTTTCAGGAAACCCTCCAGGCGACTTTTTACTCGTTTTAAATCTATATCAAGTTTCAACAATATTTCAATAGCTTTTCCTCCGCCATCACGCAACATGCCGAGCAGAAGGTGTTCCGGACCAATATAACGATTTCTCAATCGATTGGCTTCTTCCTTGCTATAAGTAATTATGTCTGAAACTCTTTGTGAAAATTGATTGTTCATATTTTATAATTCTCCTCAATTAAAAAGGTTATCCACGACAAAGATACGCATTTATTAATTCAACGTATCATATTTAACTGATTTAATAGTATACAAATCCCGTGCCACAAATTTCAAATCTGTTTTTCCATTTTATACCTTATATATTAATGGCAACTTGGGGAGGAAAGGAGGGAGTACTTCTATATTTATGCCGCAGGCAACAAAGTTTATGGAGGAAAACTTTTGTATATCGTAAAAAAGCAGTACTTTAGCGTGGTTTTTCACGAACCCGAAAATGTATAATTAATAATCTTTTTAAATGCTTGAACAAGACAGAATTATAAAGATTAACATCGAGGAGGAAATGAAGTCATCGTACATTGACTACTCTATGTCGGTCATTGTCTCACGTGCCCTTCCGGATGTTAGAGATGGTTTTAAACCCGTTCACCGAAGAATTCTTTTCGGAATGATGGGATTGGGAAATACCTCCGACAAACCTTATAAAAAATCAGCCAGAGTTGTAGGTGAAGTATTAGGTAAATATCACCCTCATGGCGACTCGTCCGTTTACGGAGCTCTTGTACGTATGGCTCAGCCTTGGGCAATGCGTTACATGTTGGTAGACGGACAAGGTAATTACGGTTCAGTAGACGGTGACAGCGCTGCTGCCATGCGTTATACCGAGTGCCGTTTGCGAAAAATTGGTGAAGACATGATGACAGACCTTGAAAAAGAGACTGTTGACATGCAGAACAATTTCGATGACTCTTTGCAAGAGCCTACCGTCATGCCGGCCCGTATTCCAAATCTTTTGGTAAATGGTGCATCTGGTATTGCTGTAGGTATGGCTACCAATATGCCGACTCATAATCTATCTGAGGTTATTGACGCTTGTATTGCATACATCGAAAATAATGACATCGATATAGAAGAGTTGATGACGTATGTTAAAGCTCCCGACTTCCCGACCGGAGGCTATATATACGGTATGAACGGTGTTCGCGAAGCCTATCTCACGGGACGCGGACGTGTCATAATGCGTGCTAGAGCCGAAATTGAGACTGGTTCGACGCACGATAAAATCGTTGTGACAGAAATTCCCTATGGCGTCAACAAAGCTGAATTGATTAAGAATATAGCCGATTTGGCCAACGAAAAGAAAATTGAAGGTATTGCCAATGCTAATGACGAATCCGACCGTGAAGGTATGCGTATCGTTATTGATGTAAAACGTGATGCAAATGCCAGCGTTGTACTCAACAAGCTCTACAAGATGACAATGCTGCAGACATCTTTTGGTGTGAACAATGTTGCATTGGTACATGGCCGTCCACGTCTGTTGAATCTAAAAGATTTGATAAAATACTTCGTTGAGCACAGACGCGACGTAGTCATCCGCCGTACTCAGTACGATTTGCGCAAGGCCAAAGAACGTGCACATATTCTGGAAGGATTAATCATTGCATCTGATAATATCGACGAAGTAATTAAGATTATCCGTGCTGCTAAAACACCGAATGATGCGATATCTGGTTTGATGGAGCGATTCCAACTCAGTGAAATTCAGTCACGTGCTATTGTTGAAATGCGTTTGCGCCAGCTCACAGGCCTGATGCAAGACCAACTGCACGCCGAATATGAGGAAATTCAGAAGCAGATTGCTTATTTGGAAGAGATCCTTGTCAATGACGAACTCTGCCGCAAAGTCATTAAAGATGAACTGATTGAAGTAAAAGAGAAGTATGGTGACGAACGTCGCTCAGAAATCGTCTACTCATCAGAAGAATTCAATCCGGAAGACTTCTATGCAGATGATGAAATGATTATCACCATCTCACACATGGGATACATCAAGCGTACACCGCTGAGCGAATTCCGTGCGCAAAACCGTGGTGGGGTAGGCTCCAAAGGTACCGAAACCCGCGATGCAGACTTTGTAGAGCATATTTATCCTGCAACCATGCATAATACCATGATGTTCTTTACACAGAAAGGTAAATGTTACTGGCTGAAGGTATACGAAATCCCTGAAGGTACTAAGAATTCGAAAGGTCGCGCCATCCAGAATTTGTTGAATATCGACTCTGACGATGCTGTAAACGCCTATTTGCGCGTGAAGAACCTGAACGACCAAGAGTTTATCAACAGCCATTATGTATTGTTCTGTACCAAAAATGGTGTCATTAAGAAAACATTGCTTGAGCAGTATTCACGCCCTCGCCAAAATGGTGTAAATGCTATCACTATCCGTGAAGACGACCGTGTAATCGAAGTGCGTATGACAAACGGCGACAATGAAATCATCATTGCCAACCGTAACGGACGTGCCATTCGTTTCCATGAAAGTGCTGTGCGTGTTATGGGACGTACTGCCACCGGTGTACGTGGCATGACATTGGATGAGGACGGTCAAGACGAAGTAGTAGGTATGATATGCATCAAAGATCCTGAGGCGGAAACAATTATGGTTGTATCGGAACAAGGATATGGCAAACGTTCGGATATTGAAGATTATCGCAAAACCAATCGTGGAGGTAAAGGTGTGAAAACAATGAATATCACCGATAAAACGGGTAAATTAGTAACGATCAAGTCTGTTACAGATGAAAATGACTTGATGATTATTAATAAATCCGGTATTACCATCCGTCTGAAAGTTGCCGATGTTCGTATCATGGGACGTGCTACACAAGGTGTACGCCTAATCAACCTTGAGAAACGTAATGACGAAATTGGCTCTGTATGTAAAGTCACTTCAGAAAATGAAGAGGAACTTATAGAGGAGGGGGAAGAAAATACCCTTGAAAGCCCTCAGAACGAGGTAAACAGTGAAAATGAAGAATAGACATAATATTAATTTAAATTTTCTACAATCATGAAAAGAGTATTATTTTCAATGGTTTTACTACTTGCCGCAAGTTTTACTTTCGCCCAAGAAAAGAACGTAAAAGAGGCTAAAAGTATTGCTAACGGAGTAAATCCTGACTTTGCCAAAGCAGAGGAACTGATAAATCAAGCTTTAACTAATCCCGAAACAAAGGACAATGCCGAAACGTGGGATGTAGCAGGTCTTATCCAAAGAAAAAGAAGTGAGAAAGAAATGGAAAATGCCTATCTGAGAAAACCTTATGACACTCTTCAGGTATATAATAGTGCATTAAACATGTGTAAATTCTACTTCAAATGTGACGAATTAGCACAAATTCCCAATGAAAAGGGCAAAATCAAGAATAAATATAGAAAATCTAATTCTGCTACAATTTTAGCAGAACGCGGTAATCTGATCAATGGCGGCATCCAATTCTTTAATTTGGCCTCACAAAAAGAAGGCGATGCAGCCAAGGAAGACAATAAAAAAGCGTTGGATTTCTTTGCAACCTACATTGATATTGCTATCAACCCGATGTTTGAAAAGGAAAATCTGTTACAAACAGATACTGTATTACCTCAAATAGCATATTATGCAAGTTTAGCAGCTGCTAAGATGGAAGATTATCCTAGTATTTTGAAGTATGCTCCTTATGCACAAGACGATAAAGAAGTTGGGAAATACGCTATGGAATTTATCTCTACTGCATTGAAAGCCGAAGGTGATACTGTTAAATGGATTGCTTCTTTGAAAGAAGGTATCCAGAAATATCCTGAACATTCATTCTTCTTCGGTCATTTGATTGATTATTATAGCAATAACAACAAATATGACGAGGCTATGCAGTTTGCTGATGATATGTTGGCTAAAGATCCTAACAATACATTCTATTTGTATGTAAAAGGCTACCTTTATCACAATATGAAGGACTATGATAAAGCTATTGAATTCTATAAGAAAACTATAGAAGTAGATCCTAATTATGCAGAAGCATACTCTAATTTAGGTTTAATTTACTGCTTACAAGCACAAGATTTCTCAGAAAAAGCAACTACAGATATTAATGATCCTAAGTATAAAGAAGACCAAGCTACTCTGAAGACTTTCTATGAAAAGGCAAAACCTTATTATGAAAAGGCAAGAGAACTGAAACCTGATCAAAAAGATTTATGGTTAAATGGTCTATATAGAGTGTATTATAATTTGCAGATGGGCCCTGAATTCGAAGAAATTGAAAAGTTGATGTAATACTTTCTTTCAGAATAATAAAAGCCTAATTAATAATTTAATTAGGCTTTTATTATTCTGAAAGAAAGTAAAGAATATTATTTCTTAAGTGAGAGAGAAGAAGAACTAAAATTAGATTAAATTATCCCGGCATTATATTAAACATAATCCTGATATTGATCAAACTATATATATCCAATTCAACACCTACGTATTCGGTCTTCCGTAAATTACCAACAATGGTGTATCAGAATGGAAAATCATCTTTCTGGCAATACCAGGATTAAATAAGCGCGAAAATATATTTCTTTTATAAGAAGTTAATGTCATAATATCAATATGATTACTCTTGATATAACTGTCTAAACTACTAAGCAGATTATCATTCTTTACCACATCATAGTGTATTTCCAATTGTGGATATTGTTTTTGAAAATATTCCTTAATACCAGCCAGTTTTATTTCATTCCATGTATTCTGAACATCAGAAAGATGTATCAGAGACACTGAAAACTTAAATGATTTCAGATTATTTATTAGCGAATCAAAAGCTATTAAATCACGTTGATCAAAATTAGTAATAAATGCAATACGCTTAGCCTCAGAAAATTGCTTGAATGGAGTATTTTCAGGAATGGCCAATACCGGTACACGGCTACGTTCAATCACTTCAGCTGTTACACTGCCAATCAAATCAATATCCTTCTGATTTCTACCACGAGTTCCCATTATGATAATGCGTGGCCGATATTCCTTGGTATAGCGGAGTACCTCTTCTTCAGGAATACCTTCACGCAAAACACAAGTATATTTAATATCTGGAAACTCGCCGGAAGCTACCTTCTCTTTTACTTTATCAGATAATTCATTCAAATCAGCATGAACTTTTTGTAAGATACTCCTTACATTCTCCTCATCACTTAGCTGATAGTTAAATACATCTCCGTATGGCAAAGAAGTTGCATATATAGGAGTAAAATAAACATGTAGCAAAACAACTTCTGCACCTATATTCTGAGCGAAATTGAAACCGAACTCGCAAGCCTTCAAAGAATAATTGGAAAAATCCACTGGAATTAGCACTTTATTACTAATCTTCTCCAGTTTAGGTGACTTCCCCCCCACTACCTCTTCAGATAACCATGCAGAACTTTCAGTAATTTTCAGAGCATGGGGTAAGTCACTCTCCTTAATACGCACACGTACACCAGAAGAAACAACTGGTTGTATCTGGTTTACATTGTGGATATAAGTCTCAATACCTTCATTTTCAAGAACATTCTTCAATATTTGAGCTTTCGCGTACGTTAAGATTGCCAAAGTAACTAATTTATCTTCCATATATCATTGATTTTGAGATTAAAACAAATAAGAAATCCCAATTGTTGTCAGCAATTGGGATTCTTCTAACTTTCTCTTCTTAAGCTCGAACAGCTTCTTCAGTCTTACCTGCCATTTCATCTAAAATTTTTAAAGCTCGCTCTAAAACAGTAGTATCATCAATCATAACCAATCCACCATCTGGTCCAGGTTCCAAGTGAATCCCAACACTTTTCCCCTCCTTAAAATTGTGTCCACCGAAAAAATTTCTTACAGTGTCAACATTCAGTCCAAGTTCATCGGCTATTCTATGCATACTACCACTAGGCAATGAGTCTTTAATCTTACGTAATTCATTAAATGTTATTGTTCTCATATTCATAAATTTAATGGTTAATACTCTGTATTTTTTATTATCACGCTATAAACTTAAGGAAAAAAAAGGATAAAACAAACTATTTCTTTATCTTTTTTCAAAAAGAATATTGCCTCTCCAAAAAATAATCATTTTTTAAGTATACACATTACTGTCCCATTAAAATCTAAAAGAGTTCTTTGAAATATTTGAAATTTAGTTAGTTAC